>TARA_R110000824_G_scaffold18563_3_pt1 | contig 10942 bp, 23 predicted proteins | sample TARA_R110000824 | Tara Oceans TARA_R110000824 (sample SAMEA4397747) | marine metagenome | biome: Polar Biome; feature: [MES] marine water layer (ENVO:01000295) within the mesopelagic zone...; material: water (ENVO:00002006), including particulate matter (ENVO:01000060) such as...... | reverse complement strand
TATACTTGTTTAAGTCGTGGATTAGCGTCTTTAAATCGTATTCCTGGTGTAAAAATCACTAAAGTCACTAATATCCTTGGTGGTACTAGTGATGAGACGGTTGAAAAGCGTAGGAGACTGGTAACAAAACTAGGAAACTCTGAGGGGGACCCAAGAATTGTTGAACTTTGTGAAAAATTGGGCGAGTCAGAGGTAGAGTTAAGGAGAAATTATAAAGGTAATGAGGTATCTGTAACTGTTACTGCCGACGGAATGTATCATTTTATGGGTATCCCCTATAACACACACAATAAAATGTATAATAATGGTATTGTCTTAGAACATAGGGGTGTTAAAGGGGGTAGTGGTAACAGTTCCCTTAACCCCTACACTATTTATAAAACAGGTAAGAAAATTAACGACATAATAGAACTAAAATGACTTATAATATCTTAAAAAAAATGATGAGTAGTGAGGGTAAACAACTAAATGTACTTATGTTAGATGGTTTATCTGTTATTCTCGAAATTGAGGAAAAATCTAAAGCTATAAAATTCGCTAAAATGTTAAATGAGAATTCTGATGGTAGTCATGAGTATGAAGTAAGGAGTGGTGGAAAAATTATTCCTCTGATTGATTCAGTAGATTAAGTATTTTCACCATATCATCGTCCTCATCCTCATCACTTAATGGTGATTCTGCTTCTTCATCACCCACAAATTCATTTGATGCTGAATTAACATCCATATCTATTTCCTCCGTATCTTCTACTTCTGATGTATTTGTAATATCCACCTCTAAAGGTAATTCCGTTTTAATTTCCACACCCACTACTTCCCCTGGTTCTCTTTCCATACCCATTTGGTCGAATTCAGCTTCAGAATCCCAAGCTCTTTTCGAAATGTAACCTAACGGTTCAGAGTATTGTCCGGATGATTTAGCTGTGGTAGCTTCTTTAATCATCAAATCTTTTAATATTTCAGTAATCTTAAACATATACTAATAAATATAACCTTTCTTTGATTTATACGTATACTACGACTCCTGACTATCTTCGGTTTTTATTTTTATTTTAAGCTTTTTGGTTTCAACCCTAACTTCAGATACTTTGGACTTAATAACTGTAGATATAAATTTTTTTATTTCTTTTAATTCCATAAACTAATAATAAATAACATTCTACTTTCGTAAATGGAAATAATTCCTTATCTTTGTACTATGAACTACACAAAAACAAACCTAAACTATGAGTCTCCTGACACAATTAAACTAATTAACTCTTTAGTTGGTAAGGGAACTGTGTTGGACTGGCACCAACCTATTCGTGGTACTATCTTTAAGGATAATAAGGGGAGGTTCCAGGTTACATCAATAAAAATAAACCGTTGGGGTTCCATATACATTAATTTGCGTGCATTAGAAGGAAGATACTTTAATAAAAGTCTGTACCACTATTTTAACAGTCAAGGAACAGTATATAAAAATAATAAGGAAAAAGACCAATTTAAATATCTATGTTTACGAAATATGACACATAAGAAACTAAAATTAGTAGGGTACCAGAATCACGAAATATTCATTAAGAGACTTTATTTATAAACATTTATTAAAAAACAAAAAGAAATGAGTACATTGTTAAAATCAATATTAAAAGAACAACAAAGATTAAAAGAGTCGGGTTGGAAACCTAAATTCCGTGGAGACACAGGAATCAATATTTGTCAAGTTATGATAGATAACGATATTAAATTACGAAATCAACATGATAGAGGTCTTGTTGAAACATTTAAAGAAATTAAAAACAAAAAGATATGAACACACTAGAAGAAGAATACCAACACATACAAAACTTTGTAGATAAATTAAAGTCCACAAACTCAACCAATGATAAGATTGATATCATGAAAGAGTATAAGGAGGATGAGGTTATTTGTACTTTATTAGAGTATGTCTACTCCCCCTTTAAACAATACCATATAACCAGTACACAATTAAAAAAATTAAAACATCTATGTGCTAAAACATACTTTGGGTCACTTTTTTGTATGTTAGATAATTTAACTAATAGAGTATGGACTGGCCATGAAGCTGTAACTTACGCTAATGGTCTGGTTAAAAGTTTTCCTAAATACAAGGAATTAATTTATTCTATTATAGATAAAAACTTAAAGACGAGAACAGGAGCAGACCTAATCAACAAAGCAATCCCTAAATGTATACCTACTTTTAAGGTAGCACTCGCAAATTCCTATGATAAACAAAAGGGCAAGGTCGACTTTGATACACAAACTTGGTTTGCCTCCCAAAAGTTAGACGGTGTTAGGTGTCTGGCTATTGTAGATGAAAACGGAACGTGTAATTTCTACTCAAGACAAGGTAAAACATTCGACACTTTAGAGGTACTTAAAAACGAAATAGAAAGTCTAAATTTATTTAATGTGGTATTTGATGGTGAGATATGTATAGTGGATGAAAATGGGGTAGAGGACTTCCAAAGTATTATGAAAGAGATTAAAAGAAAAGACCACACAATTAAAAACCCAAAGTACAAGGTTTTTGATTACCTTATGTTAGAAGAATTTGATAACCAAGAAAGTAAACGTAAATTAAGTGATAGATTAGGTAATTTTAACATGTTATATAATGAGTTTGTAAGTTTTCATTGTCCTTATAGTATTGATGTCTTGGAACAATGGAAGGTTACATCTGAAGAACACTTCCAGGAATTAGCAGAACTCGCAACCAAAAATAATTGGGAAGGTTTAATCCTTAGGAGAGATTGTGAGTATAAAGGCAAAAGAAGTAATGACCTTCTTAAGGTTAAAAAATTCTTTGACGAAGAGTATGTTGTAAAATCTATAGAGTCCGCAACCCACAGAATAATTGTTAATGGTCTTGAGGTCGAAGAAGAAATGTTAGCGTCGGTTATTATTGAGCATAAGGGTTGTTCCGTTGGGGTTGGTTCTGGTTTTGACCAGGAAGAGAGAAGAAAGTACTTTAACAATCCAGAACTTATAGTCGGCAAGACGATTACAGTTCAGTACTTCGAGGAAACTTTAAATCAAGACGGATGTCATTCCTTAAGATTTCCAGTAGTAAAACATGTTTATGAAAATAATAGAGATGTGTGATAACACTAACAATATAATGATTAATCCAATTAATTTTATTATCTTTGTAGTATGAAATTAACCACCCGACAATTAAATAAAAAACTAAGGTCAAAAATACTAAAGCCTAAGGTAATGAACGCCGATATAAGAGATTTGCAGATTAGAATTATTAGAGCACGTGATGAAGATTTAAGTTATAATAATAGATTGGGGGACAGGATATTATGCAAATCAACTTGTGTAACCATAAGAATAAAATGTATGATAAAATCTAATAAGAATACTTGGCATCCTTTAAACGGTTATGGGCCAAGAGCAATCAGAAATTTTATACGTAAACCATACTCTGGCATAAACAATGCTGTTAGTAAATGGGTCAGATTATGGGGATTCGATAGTGAGGTACAGTTAGAGACTATAGAATTACTACACCCTCTTGATAAAATTTAAATTGTTCATCTTATTAAACTAATTTGTCCTGTATAATGTTGATTATGAGTTCTGATTGAATATGTGTAAATCCCTATTTGACAGTTCTTACCATCCCATGGTTCATTACTAGTAGTTTCATATATTTTCTCACCCCACCTATTATAAATTATCATTAATTTTATTTCACCACCATCAGCCCCATGTACATAAAAGGTTTCATTATGATTATCTTGATTTGGTGTAAACGAGTTTGGTACGAATATTTGTAAGTAGGGACAATCCTCTATTATTACTTCATGATAAGAAGTATCACCTTCACACCCAAATCTAGTTGTATAAACCGATATGATATATGTGCCTATGGAGTCAGGCCATTGTACTGTTATGGAGTTGCCTTGATTATATATTATCTCTCCTTCAGAAATGTCCCAATAGTATACCTTATCAGCGTCATAACTTACTTGATAATTTTGTGGTATGATGTCCCCACAATCTGTATAAGTTTCTTGAGCTAATAAATGAAAGGGCAATAATATTAGTACCCACCATTTCATTAGTAATGCTGAATTGGTCCAGTAACTGGTCCACTGTTTACTATAACGTTAATAGTTGTATTACAACCAGCCATTGAATAAGTTAACACATAATTTCCTACACCAGTTGATGGTTGGAATGCATTTGCTACTACTCCTGTACCAGACCAAGTTCCTCCTAATGGATTTCCTACTAATGGTGTTGTTGGGTCTCCTGGACAAAATGGCCCAATTACATTTCCAAATAAATCTAAAATATAGATGTCTAGTAATATTGGTACACCTGGGCAGTTACTTGCATTAGTTTCTATAACTGAAACCGCATTAGGGTATAGTCCTGAAACTGCTCCCCAGTCTGTTGTTATAGAATTAGTTCCTTGTCCTGACGCGACTGTTCCACCACCACCAGCTACTGTCCATTGATATGTTGAGGTTGGGGTGTTAGTAACGAAATGGATTTCTCCAGTTGCGTTAACACATACTGTGTCTGGGTTAATTGTTGTTTGTGCACTACACGTATTAACTATTGAACCTATGGCCAATAATGCAATTACTCCAAATATCCATAACCATGGATATAATAGTCCGGGTATTTTTTCTTTTTTCATAATTTTGTTTTTTTTAATAATGATTTATGTTCGACGTAATGGGTGTCACTACTTGAACGTTTCCGTTGTAAATTTGATATGCTGGGTCACTACAACAAGACCCGTTATTCCACCCTCCTGTTAGACAATCACCAAATACATTCATAGAAATTAACAAATTATCTGGAGTACAGGTTGGTCCTACTGTTACTCTAAATCTCATTGTGAATGGTCCTGTTGATGCTGTTCCCCAGTCTGGATTCCAACCTGTATTAACAAATCTCCAACCAGGCCCAAAGTTCAATCCACTTGGATATGTATTTTGTAAGTCCCATATCCAATAACCTGTTGAACCACCTGGATTCCCTGGAGCAATTAATGGTATTAGATTTGTCCAACCTGCTCCCAAATTTATTTGAAATGCAATTATCCAATTTACATTTAGTTGGGTGAATGTACCTAATGTATAATCAACTGCTATTACTTGACCTGGACTATAAGGTCCTGGCGTTGAAATTACAAATGATTGATTGGACACACATTGTGAATTAGCGTTTAAGCTAAATAATAAACATAATATGAATAGTAGTTTTTTCATTAGAAGGTATCTTATATATAAATAGTACTTAAAAGATAACCTCTAGTCAAATTATGTCCTTACCCAACTAGGGTTGATATTCCCTTATCGTTCTACTTTCTGAAACATACCCTCCAATACTTGTTCTATAGCTCCCATTACCTCGTATTGGTCACCACCAAAATTATCTTTATGTCGTTCAATTAAACGTTCAACAACATATCTTAAGTCTTTTTCTAAACTATTCCATTTATCGTCGTCACTTCTTTGCCAAGAATGTTCTTTTAATATTTTTTTAATTAAATTTTTACTTTCTGAGATATTACGTAACTTATCTAAATCTCTTTTTAGTCTAGCTATATTAATTCTTAATAAATCTATATTATCTCTATCTCTTCTACTTTTATAACCTTTTTTAGATGTAAGTTCATCCAAGTATTCTTGACTTGTCTCTAGTTCTTTAAGTTTTTGTAGTATTTGTGGGGATTCTAATTCTTTCTGTGGTTTTTGGGGTTCTTCTGGAGGAATTGGTATTTCCTCTATAGCTAAGGATTTAATATATTCTTCTGGTGATTCTATATATTTTTCTAATTCGGAAAGACCTCTTTTCAAGACGTTCTCCATAGCTTGTCTAGTTAATCTTAAATTAAGTGAGTTTGTAATATCGGGAATTTCTAACGATAATATTTCAGATTCATCAGATTGTTTAATCACATCTAACAAACTAATCTCATTAATTAACTTTTTATACTGATTTTTATTAACTAGCATTTTCATACCAATAAATATTAGTACATAGTCAATTAAAAATTAAACTCTCTTAGATGTCCCTATTAATTGGTAGTAGTCTTTTTTACCTTCCAGATATTCTTTACATAGGTTCAACATACCTTTAAACATGAAAGCTCCTGTGGTTTGTTTTTCACACTTACAAAATAACTCAACAAGTGTAGCTATTAGGTCTATTGGTAAGGCACCAATATCGTCTAATTCCTGGTAGGTTTTCGATAAACCCTTAGTATATTTAAGTTGGTAATTGTCTCTTTCCTCTACAGTAGTAAATGGTTCTATATTATCATAAACAATACCTAAAGCGTTAACCAAAGATAGTGTTACTTTCTTATTTAGTTCCCCTTTAATTACCAAATCAACAATCCAGTGTGTATGTGAGGGTGTTCGTAATCTTTTATTTGGTTCTTTATATTTTACAATAAAATCTAGGTCTGGGTTTTCCCCACGGAATCCTTGGTATATCGCTACTATGGTGCCATCCTTCATTTCCCATTGATTTAATGGGTAACTACGTCTGTCTTCATTTTTTATTTTATAGGATAAGTCTACTGTTTTAGTTTTCTGGGTCATACCATTTATATTTTAAGGTTAATTCTTCACCACATTTAATTGGTGTCTTAGTTTTCATATGAATTAAATCGTCTTCTTCAACCCAGTAACAATTAGGTTTATCTGAATGATTTACAAAACCACCAAGTGGTGTTCTAATATGACCATCACCAAACCTTATATCTTTTACGTGACTTATCCCTATAGGTAAGTTTTCGTCTAAATCATCAGTAGCAAATAGTCCTAGTCCTTGGATATTGGATTCTTTAATTGTTAGGTAATACGGTAAGGGTGTATAATTCATATAAAGAAATATACCAAATAAAAAGATAATTCTCCAATATTTATGTGCATGAAAGCAAAGAAACTAAGAAGTGTAGTAAAAGCCATAAGCTGGAGAATTATTGGAACATTAGATACAATGTTCCTAGGGTGGATTATCACTGGTAGTCCTTTAATAGGATTAAAGATAGGAGCGTTGGAATTAATTACTAAATTTGTTCTCTACTATCTTCATGAAAGAGTTTGGTTACGATGTAAGTTTGGTACTAGTGACTAACTACCACTACCACTAAACCAATCTAAAGCTTTAGAACCTAAGTCCTTAATAGTTTCCACACCAAGACAAGCAAGAACACTCGTTAAATTAACAACTTCTTGGAAGCTTGTCATACAATTTTCGTCTTGTAAGAAATTCATTTTACCAGCACATGAGGTATTTTTCGCCATCCAATCCTTAAGAGACTTATCATTACACTTATTAAGTTTTAAAAATAGGTTGCCTGGTTCCATCGACTTCACCGTCTCCCACCATGCTGTCCAGTCACCAGGTGGTGTTACTGTTGTTTCAGCCATATCATCTTCTTTATCTTCAAATCCCAAGCCATATCTAGCACCTGTTGGTCCTTCTTTTATTAAGGTTCCATGTTCATTTCTATAAGACCCGTGAAGTCCTCTGATTCTGTTTTTTTCTGCTTCTGTTAAATTAAGTTTGTTCATAGTTGTTTTTTTTTATTTTTATTTTTAAAATGTTACTGTGTTGTCCATCCTTTTGACGGTCCGTCATCCGCCCATGCCTTAAGTAATTTTTCAATTTCCGCTGCAACAGTCTTTCTTACTTCGTCAGGTGACCAACAATCCTCCGGGCTATTTAGAACGGTTGCAAGATGGTTAATATGGTTTAAAACATAGTGAAGTTTTATACACCTATCCTTACCTGTTTGTTGTTCTAGTATAATAGATTCTTTTAAACTCTTACATTTAGATTTGTTCATATTAAGATACATCTGTGCTCCTTTCTTCATTTTTTTACTCTTAAGAGCTTTCTCCACACATGCACATGTTACTTTACCATCACAGTAGTCTGTTAATTTATCATCTTTAACATCACCACTAGCATAAGCTTTTTGTATCCATTTCTTATCTTTCTTGCCTTTCTTCTTCTTTTTACCTTCGTTAAGATTATTTTCTTTAATAACCTTTTCTATAAGAGAGACTAGTTCTGTTTCTGTAATTCTAACTTTCATCTATAAGATTTTAATATAAATAGTTTATAGGGGTGTAAAAAAAACGGGGGGACCAGAAAACCTCGGACGAAGTCCGATTTCGGTCGATGCCGGTCGTCCGGAGGACGGGCTTAGCCGGCGCTTTGCAAATAAAAAAGGGTCCCAAACGGGACCCCTTAATAATTAGGTTAGTAAATCCTTATTAGGATTCAAGGTTCTATCCAACTTGTGGACTTCCCCCCATACATTGTCAAATCTTCTATCTAGATTACTTTCAGATGCACTAATATAATTTTGCAGTTCATTATTTAATCCCTGCATTTCATCATATAAGTCTTTTCTCGTGTTAGAAAGCTCATCTATAAACTCCAATCTACTAAGCTCCAAGTCATCGACCCTTCGCTTCAACCTTGATACACCCCAAACAGACGCTACTAAAGCAACCACCCCAAGTGTAATTAAAACTGTTATAATTGTTTCCATGATATTTTTTGTTTATAATTGTTTATGTCCAAAGACATATTAAAAATAAAACATTTAATAAGAAAAGTCCATTTAATTATTAGAACAAATTAGTAAAATTAAAATAAAAATATATGAGCATTTATACACAGAACACACACACCAATAAAAAAGAAGTTTTAGAGAAATTAACTAAGTTAAGAGAAGACGTATTTGATTATGCTGATTATAATCATTATACAGAATACGATTATAATGTAGAGTTAACTCTTAGTGGGTTGGATGATGTTATAAAAGCACTTTCATCAGGTAACGAAAAATATGGTGTGAACCACATTATTAATAGTTGTGGCCGGTCAGAAAATGACCCAGTTACTTTATGGAACAAAAGTAAAATGAAAAATAACCTATAATGAGTGGAGCTAAGAAAAAGAAATCGTCAAAGATATCCACACATAAAAGAAAGAAACAAAGTAGGAAAAATAGACACAAAAATAAAAAATAGATGAAAAAAGCGTGGACGGTTTGGAAGTATGCTGTAGGAAGTTTTAGTGATGAGAGAACTCATGACCACGATAATCGAGTAGCAGTAATAAGAACAGTTATTGTAGTGGTAAATGTTCTTACTTGCTTAATAATAGTAGCCAACATAATACATAATTGGTAAAAGAAAAAATAATAAAATAATGGGAACACTAATATTAATAATAGTATGTGTCATGACACTCCTACTAGGGAGATATGCCTTAAATGAAGGGAGACGGATAGAAAGACAAAAGAAATTCTGGAAGAACATAGAGGAACATGATAAAAAAAATAAAACTAACGAATGGGACTTATAATAGAACAAATATTAGGAAGCATTTGGTTAATAACATGCATAGTGGTTTTAGGTTTTGGGATTTCATCTTACTTTAGTAATTTAAGTAGAGGGGATAACAATAAGATAATGGATAATATTAAAAAATTAGAAAACAATGAAAAGAAATATAAAAAATGAAGCTTTAAAAATAACTGGAGGTCAATTTAAATCTTGGTACCGAACACTAACCTCAGAAGACCTAAAGGAATACCATTACCTACTATCAAATAGTAGGGACCAAAAAAAACCATTCTTAAAAAGACCTTTGGTTAAGTTGGTTTTTAGTCTTTCAATAATATTATCAGCAATACCATCAATATATCAAGATTTAACTTACGGACATGACGGCACGTGGACACACTACGGAATGATAGCGGTCGGGGGGTTATATTTGGTGGAATCCATTTTATGGATAATGGATGTGTGGGATGACAGATAAAAAGATATTAATAACAGGAGCTCCAAGAGGAGCAACAAAATCTACTGCTATTTTCTTATATGAATTAGGTTTAGATATTCATCATGAGAGAAATAAAAAAAATGGCACCGTATCCAGTTTACATACACACCTTCACGAAGATTATGATGTGGTACTACATCAAACCAGAGAACCTTTAGCTTCAATCAAATCATTACATAAATTAAATTGGATATCTTACGACTTTTATCAAGATATACCAGAAGATATTTACGATAACGATAAACTCTTAATGAATTACCTACCTTTATCAGAGATTAGATTATTAAATTCTCATAAACCAGAATCGTATGTAGCCATTAAGAGGTGGAAAGATATACTACCAAAAATAAAAGACACAAACTTAACAAGACAATGTATGAAAGCTTGGTTGGAGTTTAATTTAGAAGCACAATTTATCGCTTCGTGGACATATAGAGTTGAAGACTTACAAAACAAGGAAATCTTTAGAGAATGGTTGGAAAGAATGGGAATCCCTTATAGTGATGATTACTTCGACCGATATACAAAAGGAAGATACTCAAAAAACAAAATAAACGTATGGAACGGACCCCCAGCACCAGACTTAAGTTGGGAGATGCTAGCAAACCTAGATTCCGATTTAACAAGACGAATTATATCGTGTTCACATAACTTCGGTTACAACCCAAATTTTAACATATGAAATCAAAAATATTAGAGAATAGGTTAAAACAATTCGAAGAAGATATATTCGAAGGCAAGGATGTAGACCTAAAAGAATTTTACAGACTTAAGAAGAGCTTATTAGATTATAATGGGAATAGAGAGTTATTGGAACTTCATATGATTCTTGAAACAATGTTGGACAAACAACAAAACGAACTTATGAACAAAAGGTTAAACCTATTAACAATCTGGTCAACCATATTTCTACCATTATCGTTTTATACTGGGGTATGGGGAATGAACTTCGATGATATCCCATTAATAACAGGAGACCATGGGTTTTGGATATTCCTAGGGTTAACAATATTAACCATAGTGGGAATGTTTAGGTACTTCAAGAAAAACAAATGGTTATAGGTTACCTACCGTAATACCAAATCCTTTTA
>TARA_R110000824_G_scaffold100388_1_pt1 | contig 10944 bp, 5 predicted proteins | sample TARA_R110000824 | Tara Oceans TARA_R110000824 (sample SAMEA4397747) | marine metagenome | biome: Polar Biome; feature: [MES] marine water layer (ENVO:01000295) within the mesopelagic zone...; material: water (ENVO:00002006), including particulate matter (ENVO:01000060) such as...... | reverse complement strand
GGGCACTGGGATTGCTTGCCCTAGATCCTTGGGACGGGGGAGATCCAGATGTAAAAACTCCAGAAGAAGGTCCTCCCCCGCTGAACATAGACGTTAGGAAAGGGAATGCGATAAGAGAGGATACGAAAGGTTTGTATCCATGGGAGACGGAGATAACACCTGCAGCGAGAGCGTTGCAAGAAATGACTGGTGGGCAAGGTGGTGGAGATATTTTTGGTGACATATACGGGGAAGAAGGAGATATGCTTTCTTCCGATCTTGATATTTATGGATCTCTTTTTGATGATCAGCTACCTGGTGAATGGGATGATTTCGGTCGGGAGGATATAATTTCACCAGACCGTAGAGCTTCTGGTGGCATCATTGGGTTGCAAAATGGTGGGATAAACCCAGACGATCCAACTGCTTGGGATCCAGAGAGACATTGGGAAAATATTCCTGAAGGTATGGAGGTTCAGTTTGGCGATCTTCCTTCTGGGCCGACTTGGGCAGAGCGAAGGGCGGAAGGTGAAAGTATGTGGCCTTGGCTGGGTAGTAAGATAAAAACAGGATATGAAAAGCTAGAACCGGCCCTTCGGATGTCAGGAGTGCTGCCGATGAAGGCTGGGGGCAAGAGCGGATATTACGGAGATCTGGCTAGTGATATTCTATTTCCTGGGTTTGAACCAGAAGTATCACTGGAAGAACAACGAGCACGATTAGGAGCGCATGGGCGGGGACCAGCAGAGTTGGTCCCTATAGGAGCGGAAGATACTGACATAGCGTCGGAAGGGGTACCAGAAGCGCCAGATGCTCCAGGTAGAGGTGCTCCAGGTAGAGGTGCTCCAGGTAGAGGTGCTCCAGAGAGCACCTTGGGTCCTGAATCGGGCGTTCTCGCTAATTACAGGTTAGCGTCACTTCGAGATCGAATGGCGTGGGGTCAAACAGAAACACCTCAAGAAAAGGCGGTAGCTGATTGGTATCGGCAACAAGCTGAGACTACGCGGGGTCGGGGTTTGGTTGAGCTGTTGAAGGCTGGATCTGCGGCAGCTGGCGCTGCAGCAACTCCGGGTGGTATAGGCAGGGCGCTGAGAGCGGGTGCCGATGCACAGTTTGCGCTTGCAGATAAAGCCGCAGGATTTGAAAGAATTCCCCTTGAAGTGGATGCTGGCAGGTCCAGATACAACACGTTTGATGAGCAGCAAAATGTTCTTGGCGATATCTATGAGGCCCTAACTTCGCGTGGTGATATTAACGCACAGGTTCAGGGGCAACTGAATGCGGTTTACGCTGGATTAATGGAAGATCGTCGGATTACGCCCCAAGGATTGGGCATATTAAATGAGATTTTAGAAGATCAAGTGTTGCAGGAAAAAATGGGGAGAGATGAGAAAAATACTTTGATAGATAGGATATCTCGTCAGCTTATTAGTAGCTATGGAGGAAGGGCGTAATCGTATCCTTACAGCAACATAAAAATAATTTCTTAAATGCCAAAAAGAATACAGCTACCTAATGGTGAATGGATCTATGTCCCCGATATGGATTCATATTTTGACCAAATTACTTTGGCTCCCCGTAATCCCGAACAACAGTTTTTTTCCGATCCAGAAGAAGAAGAAGAAGAGAAGGATGAGGGCACCCTAGCCGGATCCGCATGGGAGGGTGTTAAATCCATACCAAGTGGTGTGGCAGATATATTTCTCTCCGGTGCCCAAGCCGCTGTCGGCGTAGTCACTCCATTTGCCGACCTGCCTGTAGAGAAGCGGCTACGTAGGCAAGCCTCAAAAAGAGCGCGTGAAAGGGATCCTGCCTATCGGGATGCATTTCTTCCCGCAGTTGGTACGGGTCTTGGTCAGGTTGCGGGGCTCAGTGCCCTTAGTAGGCTTCCGGGTGGATGGTTTGCCGCCATGGGGGCTGGTGTGGGCATGGGTATCAGCGAACAGACTCGCCGCATAGCCGACTACGAGCAAAGAACTGGTACGGATGTGCCGTGGTACAAGGAAAGCTCGGCCCACATGATGGGTGCCCTTATCGGGCTGTCAGAGGTGATACCCATCAAGTTCGGTCTATTCCCGGCTCCCATAAAAAATATGATGGGCAGAATGAAGGCTGGTCTTAGCCCGAGTTCGGGTCGTCATATGTCAAAACTGGAAGAAACACTTGGTCTTCGAGGTGCGATTGGGGCTGGGCTCATGGAAGCCACGCAAGAGGCGTCGGCCCAGTGGCTCCAAGCTCTTTCCGCCCGTGGCTTGTACGATCCCAACGCCATGGAAGATATCGCGCACGCCATGGCGGAAGATTTCAAGGTTGGTGGTGTTGTCGGCGGGATAGCGAGACTGGTTCAGCATCAGATCCTTGGACCCAAATTTAGGGATACTAATGTAAACGCTTCTTTACAAGCCATGATAAAGGAACGTGAGTACCGACAAGATCAAGATGTAAGAGATGTTTACGGCAATATCACCGGGATAGCCGAAGATTTGCCAGAGATATTGAGAGAGCTTGGTACAGAAAATAGACAACTGGCCCAAGACATTACCCATATGTTCGGAGGGGAGTGGGCGGCGATACCCTTTGGAATGGATGCTTTGTTAAAGTCTGGTAGTATCAGCCGATTTGAAGTTGAAGGATTGGTAAAAGAATTTAGTAACAGGAACGAGGCTGCCAAGGCAAAGTTGGATGACCTGATCGTAAACTCTAGAGATGATGTACAAATAGAAAAATACATGAGGGCAAAAGATGCCATAGATAAAATGGCTACCGATAGAATCGCCAATTTAAGTACGAAGGTAACTGAGTTGGGTGGCGGGCTTGGCGAGATGGGTGGCCTTAGCGGCAATCAGCAATATCAACTTGCCAGACAGGCGGCGATTGAGGCTGATGCGGACGAAAACATGTTGGGTGTATTCGGAGACAGGCAGCGAGGAGGAAAACTCTCGTACCTCACGGCCATACGATCTCTGATGGGTGGCACGTATGGGGTGGGCGGCTTCTTTAAGATGGCCGAACTGTTGGGAACCCACGGAGGGCCGGGATCGGAAAAAGTAGATATAAATATAAACGATGGGAGCCTAACACCTCCAGATCTGGGACTCGCCTCTTCCAATAGAGCCAATTTTAGTATTGAGCAACTTGGGGAAATATTGTTTGGCCGTCGTGGCGAACAACACGAGAAGGCATCTGAAGCTTTTGGTCAAAGGGTTGATCAAAGTGATGTGCTGGGCAACCTCAAATTTGCTGATTCCTATCAACCAATTGTAGCAAGCACACAGCAAGCATCGGCCAGAGGAACCCTACGTGAATTGAATGAAAGGTTAAAACGACTTCAAGGTGAAGGGGATAACCTTTATAAAAATTATGCATTTACCCGTGAGGCGTCCGAGGCACAAACGAAGCAAAAGTATGCTGGAGACGCGGCCTGGATAAAAGCTAGAAACGAGCAACAGCGGATTCTCTCCGTAGAAAATCAGAGGATCAATACGGAAATATCAGGAATCAATCGTCAGCGAAGTATTATTCACTTGCGTTTATTGAGTCAGAGACTAAAAGAGGTCAAGGCTCATTTTACAAGTGCAAGAAATTTGGTTGATAAGAAAGAGGCTGCCAAACGAGTCTTTGGTAAAGATCTTTCTGAGTCGGAGATGGGGGAATTTGATACGTGGCTTGATCAAACCACCCGCGTGGTAGAGCAGAGTGAAAAAAATGGCAACGCGATGGCCGACCAAGCCGATGCCGCACGTAAAGAGTTTGACGAACAGATGGCCCGGACAGATGTTTCAGATGCCGACAAGGAAGCATTCACGGCGAAGTTTCTTTCTGAAAATGCAAGACGTTTTGTCGAATTTCCCCGTGATATTTCTGCGCCACAATTGACAAACATTGCTAATCTATTTCTTAGCGATCCCAAGGATCCCAAGCTTCAGGCCACACTCGCTCTTCGGGCGTTGGGTGACATATCCAATTGGCAGGTACAAGACAAATTGTATGAGGTAAATGCACTTGGTCTGCCCGATATAGATCCGACAGCGAAGGTGGTAGAAGAGTTTATAGATAAACTGAACGAGCGCGTCGGGATTATTACCGATAGATCTGGGAAGATGTCTACAAAGGACGGAAAACCAGAAGATATTTCTGTTGATGATATTACAAATCTTCTTAAGTCTAAAAATATTTATCTCAGGGACGGAAAAAGAATCGGTGGTCCACTAGCAAGACGCATGGGAGCCGGAGTAGAGAGTAGGCCATTTAAGAAATTGCTACGTGATATGACCGGGGCATCAAGCTGGAACAACGTAATCAAAGACGGGAAGGTTTCCGTAAAAGGCGCAACATACGCCCAGAGACTATTGATGTACTCGCGTCTGTTACAGCTTCCCGCACATTACAAATCTCGCGGCAGCCCCGAAGAACATCTTTATCTACAGACACTGGGGAAAGAGAATTACAGACCTCTTTTCCTACCTGATTTTTATTACGATCCAAGCATTGATAGTCATATAGATTTTATGGCTGATAATCTTATAGAAGTAACGGAGGACGGGGATCAGGAATATCCATCTTTGGCAATCCGTACATTAAGAAAACGAACAGAGGATGCTCTTGGCGACACATTTGATAATAATTCATTCGATGAAGCATTGGCGCGATTGATAGAAACTGGAGTCTTCAACCGTAATCCTGGATTTGCTCCAGACGCTGCGCCCAGTGAAACCAGGGTAGGTTTCAATGTAGAGTACGAACCGCTGTCAGATGAGGTAACACAGCCTGGGGATTCGAGAGTACAAGACGAAGAACGCTGGCTTAAGGAATCAGATCCCGAACTTATCCGTAGGCTTTTGGCAAACAAAGATGCTGCATGGAAGAATCAGGTTGACGATATGTGGGCTGCCTGGAATGAGAGAAATCCAAAAGACCAGTTAAGTAGGGAAGCGTATATAAAAAGATATACCGCGCTTATTACATCGTCTGTTCCATTGCAAGAGCTTAGTGATCTGGGCATTCTGGACACAGTCCAAGGTGTGGTGGCAGCGCCCGACAGGCTGGCACCCACGGAAAGTGTACTTGCCTTAGATACTGCTGCTGGCAGGGGCCTCGTACATTCTCTGATGAGGTCTGGCGCACTTCCTTCTTCTATGCAGGATAATGTTCAATCTCTCAGAAGACGGTTCACTGATACGATAAGGACCCGATTTGAGGTATTGGATAAAAACGTAGAGGAGCTTGTCAAAAAGCTACGACTTCCCGATAACATACAGCGTCTATATGTAGATGATGTTAATGGTTTGTTCCAGTTTATGGGCGATGTGGCGATTCGTGGCGAGGAGATGAGAACGGAGGGGGGAGAAGTCACTGCCATGTATGATCGTCCTGGCAATAGGATCATCATCAACCTTGCCGCAATTGATCCGAACAACATGATTGATGCGCAGGATATCGTGAAACGCGCAGCATTCCATGAGGGAATACACGCGCTGATAATTCGAGATCATCTGTCCGAGGAAGAATTAAACGTACTATATAATTTTGTTAGAAACGACGCGAACATAGTACCAGAGGAAGTAGATAGGCAGGCGCATGATGCGGGGCTAACGTGGTTTCAACGCTCTGTCGCAGAGTTTAGTGATAGGAGGTATCAGTTAAACGAAGCGGATATTGAAAAAGAAGCTGTTATCTCTCTGCTGGAAAGCTTGGTACGATTCCCCGCAGCGATGAATGCGCAGGTAAAGGGAGCGAAGGTGCGCAAAATCGGTAAGGGTCTCCGGGGATTCCTTGAGGGATTCGTAGGTGCGGCTAAGGATGCCGACATCATTGATGTTATGAAGATACTTAGTCGGATAGAACGCGGTGAGGTTGGTGATCGTGGACCTGGATTTTTAGGTGATGAAAAATACACACCTGATTCCATAGTTAGATCCAATGACTTACTGCGTTATGCAGATCCCGAGGATATAAAAAAACTAAGAGCAGCCGTTATCCTGCGTGATGCTGCGCCGTCTGATCGGATGAGAGAAAGTGAGCAGGCAAAAGTAGATGATATCCTTGATAAAATAGTTGCTAACCGTGGCATTATTCAGGAGTCTGCCCCGCCAATTCCTGATACGATGAAGGCCATTGAGAATCAGCGTGAGCTTATCAAGCACTATCGTGATACGTATCCGTCGAGCCCACCACTATTAGGCTTGAATCAGGATGAACAAAATTCCGATGCGTATAAGATAGCCCTGGATACGTTCATGGAAATGCGTGGCAGGGATCCTAGATATGCCTATAAGATGCCCGCTCCGTATCAAACTTTGTTCAATCAGCCCACGGCCAGCAATAAAGCACAAGAGCTTTCCGATGCAACAGATATATCAACAGATAAAGACCCTGCAAGAGAGTTTCTTGAGAAGGACCCAGATAAAAAAACCGGAGATGATGTTGAAGCTACGAAGGAGAATGTAAAGAATACTGTCGGCAACTTGCGTTATAACTATTTGGATCGTCGCCAGTGGGTTGTAGAACAGACCGATAGGCTTATGGCCGAACAGAACAGGGCGCAGTTAGATGCAGAAACATCTGCCCTGGTTATGTGGCGTAATTCCGACAATGCACTCAACTGGCTACCAAGCCTGATGCTTAGGGGTCCATTGTCCTATCTCGGCACATCAGTTGGGGCCGGAAGGTTTGAGAACGCGCCCGTCTATGATAATGATTTACAAGAAAATTATGGGGGCGACGGTCGTGTTCAGGGGCTCAATGACATACTCGCTCTAGTTATGAATCCCAAAGATGCAAAAGTTGCACTCGACTATGGTACAGCCAAGAGAGTGGCCTGGACGAGGGATCGCCTCAGTCGCCTCCTGTCATCAACCGCAGGTATTGAGATAAAAAATCTCTCTCCTGAAGTCAGGCGCGAGCATAAAATGTTCGATGAAGCTTATAAGGATATTATAAAGGGACAGGACTTAAAGAGATTAGACGAACTTATCGAAGAAGTAGAAACGAATGAAAGCAACAAAAAAATTATAGAGTTTTGGGATCGTTATAATGCATATGACAATCATATGATCAAAATGTCTTACAACACTGGCATGATCACCAGGGAACAACGTGATGAGTGGTTGTCGATGCCGTATACGCCGTTCTATAGAGAAATGTCTGAAGAAGATAGTTTCCCGGTGGGCTCACAGCAGGAGATAGTAAAGCGCGGGATCAATAAGGTAGAGAAGGCCCTGCAGGGCAGTATGAAACCGATCAAAAAAGATTTGATGGACAATATTATAACAAACACACAAGCATTGGTTCGTGATGCCATGATGAATGTATCTGCGTCACGGACAGCCAGAGATGCTGTGGCTCTAGGAGATGCACACAGAATAAGTATCAGTGATATGGCAGCCTCCGCCGATCCTCGTGTTATACGGGTCATGGAAAATGGCGTCCCGGTTTTTTATCAGTTGAAGGATCCCCAGCTTGCCATGTCCGTGATGCTGATGGGGGCCAATCCTAAGAAACAGTTGCAGAAGTTCTTTGGTGAACACAAGCTTGGCGTAGGAATGCAAAAACTTCTTACGGGATCCTCTCAGTTATTGAGAGAAACTGTTACAAAGACCCCACCCTTCGCTGTAAAGAATGTCTTCAGAGATTCTTGGCAAGCCATGAATCTTACTGGAGGGGGACCAAAGCTTGTTCTTGAGGCGTTTAGTAATGCCCTGGATCCAGACATACTACGCAGGGCAGAAGAAACGGGGCTATCAATAGGAATCGACTTTGTTGCAGATCCTGGTGAGTATGGCAACAAAATGAGATCGGAATTCAAGAAAGCTAATTTGGATTGGAAAGATCCACTTTCTCCTTTTATCGCAGCTTGGAATGCCCTGGGGCGCATAGCCAAACAATCAGAGGTCGCAACCAGGGTTGCTGTATATGATCGCATATTGGCTAAGACGGGAGATAAGGCGCTTGCACTACACTATGCCGTAGAAATTATGAACTATGGTCGTAGGGGTGCGGATCCGATATTCAGTACGTATATGGCTACCATACCGTTTATGAACGGCAGGTTGCAGGGTCTTGATGTTACCTACAGGGGCCTCCGTGACAAGTCAGGCTCTTCCGATATTCCAGGAATTTATGGATACGGATTAACTGCCGATGAGTACAGTGATCTTCCCTCATGGCAAAAGAATAGAGCACAGATTGCGGGGCGCGGTCTTATGCTGACCTTCGCAACCGGCTTGCTCTATTTGCTGATGCGAGAGGATGACGAATGGCAGGATCTGAGGGATGATGTTAAGGCTGACAACTGGGTGCTTCCCCTGTCGGATCATGCATGGTTAAAAATTCCCATACCATTTGAGATCGGTGTTCTTTTCAAGGTTATTCCAGAGAAGATGTTTGAAGCGATCCTAGAAAAGGATGTAGGTGTAGCAGATGTGGGAGAAGAAACCATACGACAATTACGCACCTCACTAAGTATAGGGGGATTCCCACAACTGTTTGCCCCGGTAATCGGTGCGATGAGCAATTACGATAAGTTTAGAAAGGACGGCATAGTTGATCATTGGATGGAAGAAACCCTATCTCCTAATGAGCAACGCAATGCGTATACGAGTAACGTTGCTCGGAGCATAGCCGATTTTGCCAACGATATACCATTGGTTAATAAATTAGATTTTCTAACATCTCCCATGAAAGTCGAATACATGGCGCGTCAGTATCTTGGCACGGGAGGAAGCTACGCGATAACGGTTGCAGATAGGCTGGCCCGTACTGGAATGTTACCGGATATACCATATGATCCATATATGAATCTGGCAGAAGCGGAAAGTATAATTGGTACCAATAAGGATTTTGATTTCAAGTCTCTGATCGGCGGTGAAGGTGTCGCTAACGTTCCTATACTTGGTGATCTATTGACTGACCCCAGAACACGCGGAGGTCGTCAGCAACAATTCTTTGAGATGATTGAGGAGCTTGATACGATTGTTGCCACATTAAGTAGTATTAATGATAGAGATCGTGAAAAGGGTTTCGAGTATAGACAGAAACATTTGAATGTACTGAGACATCAAAAACGGTTGAGGTATCTTCAGAATCGGTTGAAGAAGTGGCGTGAAAGAAGGGAGTATCTAGCAAAAATACCTTCTGAATTAATGTCCAATGACGAGAAGCGGGAGCATTACCATAGACTTCTTGAAAGTCGTCAGGGTATTTTGGCGGGCATCGACACTATTATGGATTCTATAAAACAGGGTTGATTTACATGAATATTTTCAGAGAAATACTCAGGGATGAACGCGGCTCACTCAGTGCAGCCCGCACATTTCTATTCGCGTCCCTTGCGTTCACTGCCGTCATCGTCGTGGCCGACTCCCTGCTGTGGGCAGAGGTCCCGAATGCGGCATACGCGCTGTTGGGTACAGTCTTCACTGGCCTCCTCGCTTGGACTGCCGGTCCCCGTATCGCCCAGTACATTGGGCCACAGGTAGGGGCCGTGGCATCTGGCATTGCAAAGGCGGTGAAAGGTCCGCAACGCCCAGACCTGTTAGATAACAATCCTGCTTTTAACGAACATGACGAAAAGTGATTGGATAGATGTCTGCGGTTCGTGGTTGCAGGCACAGGATATAAAAAATTTCTCAGCCACAGAAATCTGTGACGTAGGGCGAGAGAGTTACGGGACTAAACTGGCGGCTCCTTCCTTGGAGCTACTCAGAAATGCGATCAAGCTTATCGACGTTCTTGAATGGCTGCGAGAAGAAGACGGGACCGCCCCCCTATTAATTAATAGTTGGTACAGGAGTCCATTTTATAATGCAGTGATAGGTGGGGCACCGAACTCTATGCACATGACGCTTGGTGCTGCTGATGTGGTGAAGATAGGCCGCACACCAGCAGAGGTTGCCGATCTCCTGGAAGACTATCCAGAAAAAAAGCTCCTGGGTGTGGGTCGTTATAAAACCTTTACCCATGTGGACGTTCGTGGCATGATCGGTGGTCGCTCATCCCCTGCACGGTGGGGCAGTAATGCCTGATGGACTGCCCTCGTTGTGCCTCAGACAACAGCAACGACGAACGGTTCTGCTGGATGTGTATGTGGGATTTTAGTAAGGCATTCAATTTCTGTGACCGATGCGGTCTTGAAATGCAGGAGGGCGAGGGATGCCTTATTTGCGAACCCATTCCAGAGTATGAGCCATCAGATGAGTAACAGCTACAAAACCTGTGTCTAAGAATTATTTTATGATGCTGTCGAGTTGTTGAACCTGATATACTTTTGAAAAATTGTTTTTAGTAGTGCAGACGTAACCACAACAAACCAAAACAAACCAAAACAACCACAACAATGAGCATAAAACCAAAAGAAATTGCCATATTGGGAGGCATTCTTCTTATGCTGGTCCTTGGTTTCAGGGGTTTCAGCAACGCGAAGGCCGAGGCTCTGGTAGCTGAAGAGCGGGTACGGATACTAGAGGAAGAGCGCATAGAACTTGAGCACCAGATGGAAGAGGCCACCGAAGGCTATGAGATCTTGAGTGACAGCCTGGATGAAGCCCACGATTCCATTGCAGGGGTACGAGCAGAGGCTGTTGTAACAGTCTCCAGGGCCTCCAGAAGTTTCGCTACGGATCTAGAGGTACTCAGGGATAGTATCAATGCCATTCAACCCGGCGGGAGCTTGGGGGGGATTCTCGACAGGGTACAGGTGGATCACGAAATCCAGATCCAAGCGTATGAAGTCCAGATTGAAACGCTTGAAGCAGATAATATCTTGTTGTGGCAACGGGTGGAGACGTTGGATTCTTTGTGGACTCAAGAGCAGAATCTAAACGCATCTCTTAGAAACGAAATAGCCGCCCTCAACCAAGAAGCTGATGCTTGGCAGAGAGCGGCTAATCCCGGTCTGTTCAGCCGATTGGGAGGTGCAATGCCCTACGCTCTGGCCGGTGCCGGGATCGTCCTACTTATTCGCTGACT
>TARA_R110000824_G_scaffold10747_1_pt1 | contig 10945 bp, 8 predicted proteins | sample TARA_R110000824 | Tara Oceans TARA_R110000824 (sample SAMEA4397747) | marine metagenome | biome: Polar Biome; feature: [MES] marine water layer (ENVO:01000295) within the mesopelagic zone...; material: water (ENVO:00002006), including particulate matter (ENVO:01000060) such as...... | reverse complement strand
GGGCATCAATATATTCTATAAAACCTACTGGTATTACATTTCCAGACGCATCTATACAAACCACCGCATTTACAGGCATACCTACCGCCACAGAAACGCTGGGAGATGTAATGACTCTGGGTAATGTTGCCTCAGCAAACCTCGATATGTCGACCTTTGAAATTAATAATGGTGTTGCTGCCTCTGATCTTACTATAGACAGCAACCAAGATTTAAAATTGACTGCCTTGACTGATGTAGATATTCAAGCAGGGGCATCAATATATTCTATAAAACCTACTGGTATTACATTTCCAGACTCATCTATACAAACCACCGCTTTTACGGGTGCTGCTACCGTTCCTTCGCTTGGAGATGTGATGACTGTGGGTAATACTGCCTCAGCAGACCTCAATATGAGTAATGCTAATATTAATGGTATATCAACCCTAAATGGTGGTGGTCTGGGAGATATGATTACTAATTCTGGTAATGGTATGTATAATTTTGCTGACACCCTATTTCAAATAACGACCGACAACGCTGGATCAGCAAAAAACTGGACTTTCCAGACGAATGGAGATATAACCTTTCCAGATGCGACGGTTCAAACTACAGCATTTACGGGATCAGCAACAACAGAAACACTCGCTAATGTAATGGTGGCGGGGAATATTGCTGGTGCTGACCTCGATATGTCCACCTTTGAAATTAATAATGGTCTTGCTGCATCTGATCTTACTATAGACAGCAACCAAGACCTTAAATTGACTGCCTTGACTGATGTAGATATTCAAGCAGGGGCATCAATATGGTCTTTTGCTGATCCTACGGGTATTACATTTCCAAATGGTTCAGTTCAAACCACCGCTTATACTGGGGCATTACTGGGTGAAACTTTAGCATCCGTGCTTACAAATGGAAATGATGCAACCAACCTCGATATGATTAATATGGGATCGATTACAGGACAAAATTGGAAAATAGAAGAAGCGGGAGCATTATCTCCCGATGTGAATATATCCGCCACATCAACGAGCAGTACGCTGTTCTTTAACACCGTCAATTCATCAGGAACATTATTGTCCCCATTATCCCTTAATATTGGAGGTGCTGGTAATGTCTTCTCTTCTCCTCTGGGTATGAGCGGAAACTATATTCAAGGTATAAGCAATTTAGTCGCTAATGCCGACTCATGCGTATTTACAGATGATGCGGAGAGCAGGACTGGCACTAATCTCACCCTGATGGGAACTAATCTTGCTGGTAATATAGCAGGTAATTCCGTGACGATGATCGGTGCGGGTGCGGGTGGGACTAATGCGATTGGTAATTCCGCAGTCATTATTGGTGCGGGTGCTAAAACGGGCATCGGTGCTGGTGGCGTAGCAATAGGACAAAATGCGGGGTCATCTGCCGCTGGATCTGGTGCAGGAGTAAATAGCGTGGCGATCGGTTTAGATGCTGCTTCTGGTGGTTCTGGTAGTGGTTGTGTAGCAATTGGTAATTCCGCAGGTGGAAACGGGCAAAGCGGGAACTCAATATCGATTGGAACAAACGCAGGTAAAGGGACTACAGCATTAGCACAAGGTTCTAACAGTATCTGTATTGGAAATAGTGCGGGTGCTGGATTTGGTGCTGTTGCTGTCCCTGCGAATTCATTAACGGTTAGTTCTGTAAGACCCTCGCCTGTAGCAGTCACTAATGTTCTTGGATATGATACGACTACACAGGAGATTACTTATCAAGCATCCGATGGTGCTGCGATGTTATACCCTCAAAAATGGGTTGGTTCTAATGGAAACCAGTTTTTACAATCAAACCTCAGCGGTGCATCACAAACTGCTACAATTGAACTACCTTATATGGTTTCTTCTCCACCAGTCAGTCCCACGACTGGATCTTTTGCTACTACATTAACATTAGAGATTACATATCAAATTACTTACGCTGCTAATCAGTTTAACTGGTTGTTTTCACACGAATATAGTGAATTAGTATATAGTGGATACTGGTTAGGCACTATAATGATACAACCTGTATCTCAATTCGCACCATTAACACCACAAGCACAAATATTAACAACATATACCAATATAGGCACGATGTTTAGTCCTACTGCCATTACAAATAGTAGCGGTGATTGTGCGAGGACAATAACACCTATTACAATCGATTACGGTAGTCAAAGTGATTTTAATAAATTAGATATTATTTTTGGTGATTGTGATGTAGCATTAACAGGAACTAATGTCGTAGGTATGACCTCATTTAATAGAAGTGTAAGAATTGTAGATAGTGTTGCTATTAATACTGCTGCTGGTGGGACAAGTGCGAGTGAGATTACATCTCCTAATTCTAATAATGCTGCTACTCCGATCGGTGCATATTTTTCACCTTAATTTAATACCCTTTATATATACTTACTAAACACCCCAATACCCAAATACCCAAATATACCCAAATACCCAAAAATATAGGTCTGGTACAAACTATTCCTTGTAAATATTTATAAGAGATAGTTTCCAAATAGGATAGATTTCTGGGTATATGGGTAATTTCTGGGTATGACCCATTAAACATACTTACTATAAGAACCAAAGGCATCACAAAGCACCCAGTTTATAACACTCACGGTCTAAAAGTCATATAATCAATTGTGGTGCTTTATCATTCTTTTTAATTAAAAAGAACCTATATTTAATTAATTAGTAATATTAAATAGGCATTAACACGGTTCTAAACCGATGCTTTTAGACAACTTATATAATATAACCGATTTAAAGATAATATTATATATAGTAAGTATATACAGAATGGAAATCATCAACGAAGAAACCCCTGCTGAAAGAATGTATAAGAAACATTTAAGGAATGTATCAAAATACCAGAAAAACAACAAGGATAAAATAGGAAAGAAACAAAAGGAACATTTAGAAAGAATTAAGGAAGAACCCGAGCGGTACAAGGCATTACAACAACGTCGCCACGAGTATTATTTAAAAACCAAAGCGGCAGCAATCGCCGCAGCATGTATCGCCGCAGTAGTGGCACCCGAAGCAACCGCAGTCGCAGGGGCAGTCGGTACGGCATTAATGGGTGCAACCGTCCTCATCGATGCTAATCGTCCACAAGAGGAAGAATTAACCGAGTATCAAAAGGATCGTTTAGCAAAAAGAAATGCGAGGAAATCTTTTATTAAAAATTAAAAAAAAATTGAAACACATTTTATTAAACTGTGTATAGCAAGTAAATACACCCGAATACGCCCCCATTTATAGAATAGGTAATTCTTATTCTATAAAATTGAAACAGAATTGACTGTAAAGTTTAGGCACAACCCGACGCATATACCCCAGATCCATCGACCTTTAGGAATATATTTAGGCATACTTATATATACTTAAAAAAATTGATTTAAAAACATTATAATATATAGTAAGTATATACAGACGATGGAACCCGAAATCGCACAACCCCTTACTCTGCAACAACGCATCCCACTCACTATCGCACCGCACGATAATGTGATGAAAAACTTACGCCTCAAAGAAGTAATCGAGTTGACCTTGCTGGATAAACTAACCTTCTGCCCATCGCTGCTGAAGGATACATTCCACGACCCGATTAGCACATTTTACTACGGTTCAGGAGGCGAGAAGAAGTTATTAACCGAATATCGTAAAAACTGGCGACAATCTTGGATTGACGTTCAATATGTAAGGAGCGATAATATTGATTACGGACGCTTCCTGCCTAATAAGGCACAGGGACTTCACAATATCCGCCGAGAATTACGCCACACATTAGCAGCAGATAATTTTGTAGATAATGATATAGCAAACTGCCATCCCAAAATGCTACAACAAATTAAAAATATTCACGGAATAAAGGGCGATTATCTCGACCAATATTGCGACGATAGGGAGAATTGGTTAAGACGAGTAATCGACGCATACGAATTGAAAACCCACCCTGCAACCGAGAAGAACCCGAAATATCCACGAGAAATGGCGAAAGTATTATTCATTATTTTAGCATACGGAGGCGGTACTGATCGCTGGAAAAAGAACAACAAAATAGGAGTTCCAGAAGATGCTGACTTCTGGGAGATTAAGAATATTCCAGATACACAGAATATAAAGGATTTCAAGGCAGATATTAAACGACTTGGAACTAAAATAACCGAAGCAAACCCGCACCTAAAAGCACAAGTAATCGCACACAAAACGGCGAATAAACAGGCGGAGGGAACATACAACCTGCAAGGAAGCGTATGCTCATACTATCTGCAGGAATGGGAAGGTAGAATATTAGAAGTAATGTATAAATATTGCCTTGAAAAAAAGTATATCCAGAACGGCGAAGCGGTATTGTGTGCTGATGGAATAATGTTAATGAAAAAGTATTATCACGACGGAATACCCGCTGAATTAGAAATAGAAATAAAGGATAAATTAGGGTTTGAAATGGTAATTGAAAAAAAAGGAATGGATAATGGATATACAAAAAAAGAAATAGATAAGGCATGTGATTTCCTAATTGAAGATGGATTATTCCTTACAGGGAGAATTGCGAATGTATTTAGGATTTTACACAGCGATAAGTTCGTATTTAATGACGGAATACTCAGGAAATTCAACGGAGTCTTCTGGGAAAAAGAACACGGTAAAAATAATACAACGCTCCACGACTTCGTAAATACACGCTTCCACCATTATCTGAGCGGTAAGGGGATTGCTAAATTAATGAAGGTGAACCAAGAAATAGGATTACTACATCACGATTTAGAAGCAGCACCCAACGAAGCAGATAAGAAGCGGGTTCAAGCGAGTATAAAATTAGCGAACGAACAACGCCAAGCGATACAGGCGAAATTAACGGAAATAGACCTGAATTGCTGTAATATTAAAAAGCGGAGGGATTTAGTGGCAGATATTATCCACGCCATCACCAATCCATATATAATGTGGGACGATCACCCATTCCTACTGGCATTCACGAATAGGATTATCGATATACGCACAGGCGAACATATACCCCCCAATTATAAGGATTATCTGAGTATGACTACAAAATACGACTGGGACGGATATGCTCTGCAAGAACGCACAGACCTGCTGCGAATATTAATTGCGAAGATATTTCCAGACAAAAAGATTAGGCACCATTATATGACCGCATTATCGACTGGATTGTATGGACAGCAGCAGGAAAATCTATTTATAGCAACGGGGGTTGGAGGTAATGGAAAATCACTAATAAATGGACTAATGCTTCATTCTGTAGGCGAATATGGATACGACATGCCGAAGAGTGTTCTGCAAGAAGAGAAGGCGAAAGGAGCAGACCCCGAGATTGCGAAACTTCACAAAAAGCGGTTTGTATTGACTACGGAACCATCACAAAATAAGAAAATACAAACGGCGACGATGAAGAAAATAACAGGCGACCAATCTGTAGAGGCGAGAATGTTATACGAAAATGGACTGGAAGGAGGGGTTCAATTAACAATATCATTATTCCTCGAGGCGAACCGATTGCCCGAATTAGATGAAATAACGGAAGGTATAAATAGGAGATTGGAAGTATATCCATTTCAATCAAGGTTTCTAAAACCACATGTTCTGGAACGATTAACAAAGGGGATGTCGCCAGAAGAATTGGAAGACTCGCATTTATATCTCGGCGATACGGTTTATAAAACGAAGGATTGGAAGCAAGACCACGCCCAAGCATTTATAGGAATATTGTTAGAATATTTCAAGGAATTCCACAAGGCAGGAAATGTATTGCCCGAACCACCAAAAGTAATGGCGGATGCGAAGGAGGAATATATGACCCAGAGCGACGACTTGTTTAGTTGGTTTGACGGGCAATATGAACGCATACCCACAGAGGATAAATACAAGCACAAAGTATTATACCTGCCCGACTTATACTCGACATTTAAAGTCCACGATTATTATAACAAGCAATCGAGGGATTTACAAAAGCGGTACAGTAAGCGGGACAATTTCATCAAGGATTTAAAGGACAATCTATTCATTAGTGTATTCATTAAAAATAGGGATACGATATATCCACCTAAATCAAGGGATCACCCAGAATATACAAAAACATCAACGCCATCCTGCAAACCTCACAAGAAGGACTATTTATACGGTTGGAAGGAGAGGGTAGATTTAAAGGACGATAGTGATGAAGAAATAGACAGCGATGATGATGATGCACACGCAGGAGTGGCAGAAGAAAAACAAGGACGCAGGGGATATTAAAAAAACTAAAACAAAATAAAAAATAAAATATATTTGTAAATATTGTATTTTTTTCATTCAGCACCATCTCTTTTGTTAAAAGCACCCTAACGCCTTAATGGGTCGTAAGAGTTCCACAGTTGAAAAGGGTGCTTTGGAAATTATAACTTCCACATTTAAGGGTCGTCGTGCGTATTGAGTAAGAATGCTTCCTTATCAGATATAACAACCATCGGGTATGTTTTGGTGATGGACACCCAGCGAGAATTAACGCCCTTTATTTTTCTAATCTGGTCTTTATCTAAACCAAAGTATCCTTCCAGTAGATACTTCAAACTACGCCCACCAAGACCCGATGGAAAAATAACGATGGATTTACATTCGTTAAGAATGCGTTTCGTATTAAGACCATCACATGCGATATGACTGGTCACGACACACTCCACGTTGTGATGCCTCCCTATTTCAAGGCAGGAGTTCTGCAACCCCGTAATCTTTGCTTTCAAATGCTTATCCGTAATCACATCTGTATCGTCAAATATTATACAACTATCTTTAAAGTTGGCGGCGGTGACCTCATCACGCAGGAAATCACCAGACAAATTGATACGATTAAGTTTCTTAATTTTATCGATGCTGCTGTCCTCAGGGAGAGAAGATATTAAAAATACCTCTCGTTTAGGGTATAATCGCTTGTATTCGTCAACATACATACGGGTATAATATGACTTTCCACTTCCAGAACTGCCAGTAATATAATTTATATTTCTCTCTGTATTCTTATCTGGAACAGGTTGAAAGTGCAAGTGTGGTTTATCCTTGAGTTTTAGTTCTCTAAATGTGTCCCCAGCACAATCCTGAGGTCTATCGGTAATATATAACTGTTTCCATTTTTTAGGGTTTTTTTCATTATCGTCTTTTAAAACTGCGACGATCGATCCACAACCTTCAAAGTTCATATCTATAATATACCTACAGATAAAAAATAATCTATTTAGGAAAGAAAGACCCTAAACTTATTCCATCTTTAGTCAGTTCAATCCACAAGGGATTTCCATCATCGTCGTAATGTATAAATACTTTATTGCCGTCGTCATCGAGTTCGTAATAACATATAGAACGACAATCTTTCCTCTGGCACATATATATATTAGCAGACATTATTTATTTTAAAATGTGTATATATGATATAGATGTCTGGTTCGTATTACACGTTAGATGTAAAATACAATTCTCTGTACCAACTAATTACAGACTATATTGCTTCTGCAGGTAGTGGGGGTGCGAGTAATATAGAGCAAGTATTAACTGTTGGAGATGATGCTGGAGGACTCAGTATTACTGATCTTAATAATGTTGATTTAGTGACTATTAATGGATCTGCGTACCCACCGCCACATGTAGATCCAACCTCATATACCGTTGTTGAGGACAACACAAACAATACTTTTTATCCTGTATTCACGAATGCTGCGGGTGCTACACAAACTCTCTCGATAAATGGAGGAACTAATCCCATATCCGTAAATCCAAACACAGGAGATCTAATAGTGGATAAAACACTCTCTATACAGGGTAATGCTGCGGGTGCAAGAACCAATATAGGTTTTGGTGCGGGGACTTCATTACAAGGGTCGGGTTCAGTAGCAGTGGGTTATATTGCGGGTGAGACTTCACAAGGAAGAGATGCGGTTGCTATTGGTAATACTGCGGGTAATTCAGGTCAAGCAGACCAAGCAGTCGCAGTTGGAATAACTGCTGGAGTTGCTGATCAGGGACTCGCTGCAATTGCGATTGGTGCTGAAGCAGGTAATGGAAGACAAGGCAGCAATTCTATTGCGATTGGAACTCGAGCAGGGTTAGATAGACAAGGTAGAGGATGTATTGCTATTGGAACTGATGCGGGTTCTGTATTACAGAGTGATAGGTCAACGGTCATTAACTCGTCTGGTGCTCCGATCGCAGGAAATCTCGGTGTAGGAAGGACATATATCGCTCCAATCAGAGGAGCAGCATTAGGAGCAGGTGTGGGAGTCTTAATATATGACCCAGCGACATTTGAAGTTGTATATTCTACCAATTAAATTATTTTTAATATAATCTCAAGAGGCAATATTTTAATCTCTTGATACTATATAACCTAATGGACGCTCCTCCCTTTGACCCCTTTAGTAATAAACCAGATATATCTGCTTCAACAAGAAAACTTTATATTCACAACCTCTCTAAATTGAATAAAGGAAAACCAATCAAGAACCTTAACTTTTTATCTCCCCCGAGTATTTTAGAAGGATTGAATGATATAAAGGCGAATACCCGCCGAACATATATTATTGCGATTGTGAGTGCGTTAAAAGGACGACCAGAAGCAAAGTATAAGAAGTTGTATATACGGTATTACGATGAATTGATGAAGTTAAATGCTGAATTGAAAACGAACACCACCAAGTCTGATAAACAAAAAGAAAACTGGATGTCCCAAGATGAAATCCAAGAAAAGAGCGATGACTTGTGCCAGATAATCCCTGCAATTGAAGGAAAAAAGAAGATTAGCGGTGCAGAATACACTAAACTGCTTCACTGCCTTATCTTGTCTTTGTATGTTAAACAAGCACCCCGTAGAAATAAGGATTATACGGATATGATGGTGGTTAAGCAACTACCCAGCGATACTACGGTCAACTACCTCGATATTAACGACTGGAAATGGACGTTTAATAATTACAAAACAAAGGGGACATATAATAGCGTCACTATTCCTGTGCCTCCCAAGATCCAAGAAATAATTAAAGTTTATTTAAAATATTCTCCCTGTGCTAAAGAATTGAAGAAGAAGAAACCTCTACCTTGCCCGTTTTTAATCCACGCTGATGGACGAGTTATTAATACCAGTACTGAAATGACGAGAGTATTAAATAAGATACTGGGTGGAAAAGTGGGGTCAAGTATGCTGCGTAATATATTCTTAACCGATAAATACGGTGAAGTTAATAAAGAAATGTCGGAGGATGTTGCTGCGATGGGGACAAGTTTAGATACTGCGAATAATGTATATATCAAAAAAGAATAATGTGTGTATATGTTATATGGCGAAGCAATTAAACCTACTCCTCGATAAATTGGTTGCTGAAGGAAGACCTCAAATTGGAGGGGGCATGTCGGGAGGCGTAGAGATGCGTACCCCATCATTAATGCCCCCATTTTGTCGACAAGGTAATAAGTATATTCATCGTAAGAAGATTATACCTGTAATTCCTCCCCACAAAAGATATGTGGAATTATTTGCTGGATCTGGTGCAATATTCTATAACAAGGAAAAAGCAGAAGAAAACATACTGAATGATTTAGACAAAGGCGTAGTCCGTCGATTTAGAAGTGTTAAAAATGCTTCAACCGATATGTCTAAATACAAGCAGAAACTGGACACCATCCCCAAAGTTAAAAAGTTCTTTGATAAAATACCACGCTCTGCAGCGGACAAGTTAATTCACGAAATTATACAAACCTGCTTTGGATTTTCTGGAAAACCAGTTGTAGCAAGTAAGGGTATTTATAAACCCAGCAATCCATTCCTTAAGATTGGTCGTAGTTTAGACAAGTGGCAGGATGCTTTAAAAGGTGTTAAAATTGAAAACAGAGATTACGAAGCAATTGTAAAGAAATATGACGGTGTTGATACATTCTTCTTCCTTGATCCTCCCTACGAGAATACAGATAAGGACTTTGAATACGCACAGGATACGGACTTTGACTTTGATAGATTAGCAGAAGTATTACGGGGTATAAAGGGTAAGTTTTTAATGACTATTAATGATAGTCCTAATGTGCGTAAATGGTTCAAAGGTTTCCAACAAAAAGCGTGGGATGTACCGACTGGATGGGGGACAAAAGGAAACGCAGGTAGAAAGCACGTCACACGAAAAGAATTGCTGATTAGCAATTATCCACAGAAGGTTTATTAAAATATGTCTATAATGTATATGTCTAATCTCAACAACGCACTATTTAGGGGAGAAATCTCGCCAGACCAATTTGGAGCAGGTGCTGGGGCATCAATTACTCTAACCCGAGAACAACGACAAAGGTTAGAGCGTCAGCGACATTACGAAGGAGTGCGGGATGTAATAAGACAAATAATCAACAATCCAAACATCCACCTCTCACAGCGTAATTCTCCGACTAATACTCCACCTGTAAGACGCAGAAAAACGGGTGGTGCTAATGGTGATGATGACTTCCTCGACTTACTGGATTTTAGTGAAGATGAAGGTGAGGATATAGGAGCGGAAGCAGAGGAATTAAATCGGTTATTATTGGAAGCAGAGGCGGCAGCAGCAAGAGCAGCAGCGAGAGCAGCAGCAAACACCGACGCAGCACTCCTCGCCAATATGGATAATAGAAATAGACGAACAAGGGATCACGACGATGGTACACAAAATCGTAGCATTAGACCCAGAACCGATGACGGAAGAACAATAACGAGGGTAGTCGATCCAACAAGAGTAGTGCCAGAAGGTGTTATAAAAAGGTTCCAAGACAAGCAACGAGAATAAATAAATAAATCAATTTATACTATATTTTAATCTAATTGTATAGTATAAATGGAAAACGAAAAGTTTAGCATCTCTTACGCCGAACCTTTAATGGATATAGCGGGAAATGTCCTTGATGTCCAGATGACCCAAGTCGATTACGACCCAATAGCAGAC
>TARA_R110000824_G_scaffold24557_6_pt1 | contig 10950 bp, 15 predicted proteins | sample TARA_R110000824 | Tara Oceans TARA_R110000824 (sample SAMEA4397747) | marine metagenome | biome: Polar Biome; feature: [MES] marine water layer (ENVO:01000295) within the mesopelagic zone...; material: water (ENVO:00002006), including particulate matter (ENVO:01000060) such as...... | reverse complement strand
TCGACAGCTTCATAGTCTTTGTTGAGTTCAACAAAATCTTTAAGGCCGCGACCAGTTTCTTTTTTGAAACGGAAATAAGCGTCTACATCTTCAGGAAGTTCTGGAGCGTTATTACGCTGCTCCAAAAGCTCGTCTAAGTTATTGACCTCTTTTCCGTATCGGTCTTTTAAGAAAGAAAGAACTTGCTCTTCATCTAAATCAGAAGAGATTTGTGTCGGTTCCGACACAATTTCCTCTACTACTTCAGGTGAATTCTCATCACTAAATTGAGCTTCGTGCTTTTCAAGAAGCTCTTGCTCTATTTCAGCAGTAGATTTTTCTTCCAAAGCTCCTAGGTCTCGTACTTTAATTTCCATTAGATTTAATTTGTGCGAAGATAACTATTTTAAAATCCTTCATCGTGGGTCAAATTCAGCAAGGTCGAAGCCATCTAGGCTGTCCTCATTGGATTCAAAATTGATGGGAGGTAAGTTATTCTTACGCTGATTGATTAGTTTAGACTGCTCTGTATTTTGCTGGCTGATACGCTTGCCTTTAGCATCTTCTCGCATATCCTCTCTTCCCGCAATTAGCTCTTCATCAAGTCCCTTAAGCTGCATATTAAAGTTAAACTCCTGCTGCATAAGTTGGTTTTTCAGCTGAGCCTCCATCTGCATACGCTCGATATCGAACGCTACTTCGGCCTGTTTTACCTGAACTTTTTGTTGTCCTTCTGCCTGGATTTTCATCATCTCAGCATCGGCAGCAATTTTTTGAGACTGGAACTGCTGCTGCATCTGTGTTTGTTGCTGTTGCAATTGCATAGCCTCCTCGCGCTCCTGCTTTTTCTTACGCTTCAACTTAAGAAGTTGATTGGCAAGTTTAATATTTCTAATCTCCCGAATATCAATGGCATCCTCTAAGTTGATGTCATTTTTAGAAAGCGCCATCTGGATATTTTGCTCCAGCATAGCCTTCTGTTCTTCATCAGGAGCTACTTCAATAAATACCCCGAAATCATAGATATATAAATCTTTGATATCATTAAGGATAGAGACATTGTACTTGCCAATTTGATTTGAAAACTCTTCTTTAAAATCAGCGTACTCCAATATATCAGCTACTCGGCACGAAAGGGCTTCGGCCATAGATTTAAGGATATAAAGGCTTCCGTCTAAGATATGCCGTGTAGCGACATTAGAGTTTAAAGCCGCCAACTTCTGTACACCAACTAAAGCATAGGGGTCTGGTGTAGAGCCATCACGCGCTTCGTTAAGACCCGTTATATCACGTATCATACTGAGATAGTGATTGTAGTTGCCGATAAGAGCACTAATCTTCGACTGTCCCGAGTTACTGGTAAGCTGCTGGATAGGAACGCGGGCGTTATTAAACTCGCCGTCCTGGGTATAGCTTCTACCTACGACACTACCTGTTTGGAAATATAACCGCAAAGCATCCTCTGGGTTATATGCGTTACCCGTACCCAGGTCGACTTCGTTAAGTCCATCGGCATCGATAAAGACACCGTCAGGGACAATACGAGACATCACCTGCTGTAGCTTAAGGTGCGTAATTTGTATCTGGTCAGCTAAAGGAATCATACGACGAACTAACGACTCTATATTTCCTTTGTACATACGAGGCGCACACGCTACGTAATTAGGAACTGCATATTGAGATGCCGATTTAGGTCGGACCATATTTTCTGCCATCTCCCACTTAAGTAGGATACTGGTTCCCATAACCATAACTCCCTCATACCATACATCGATAGTCTTTTCGATTTTCTCAAAACGACCCTCTTCCATCATCTCATCTGGCGGGTTGAATGTATCGTCTTTCTCGATAACCTTACTTCCGCCCGTTTCGTTAATCTTCTTCTTATAGACAAACTTCTTAGTCGTCTTATAATTAAAATACATCAGCGTAGCGGTATCACGATAGAACATATCGTTTTGATAAAGCTCCGCTACGTTATAGTAATCATACCAACTTTGAGAATACTTAGAAATTTCCTCTAGGTCTTCCCTGGTAAGGGTAGGGTCGATTTTAATCAGCTCTGTAATAGCTACCGTTTTAATCTCACCCCAGTAAAAAGTATCTTTAAAGTATGGGTCTTCAGTATAGCTGTATACCACATTAGCAGGGTCTACATACTCTACCCGTACCCCGTCTCCCTTCAAAAACTCGTGCTTTGCAATGCCAATGCCTAAAGTAGTTAGGTCATAGTCTACCCGTTGGCGTGTCTCGCTATAATGATTTTGGTCCAACAACGTATTAATCGCCGTCTCTTCTGCAATTTCAATAGCAGGTTTATAGTTAAGCTGCATATAAAGAGATAGCTCTTCATCGCTATTGGGTAAATCGTCAGGAGCTACTGTAAAGGGGTCAACGCCAAAGTCTTGCTGAACCTGTAGTAATAAATCTTTAGAGACCATCTGGGCCTCTATCATATCCTGGTATTTACTGCGTTTAGCAGAAGACATAGCATCCTGAGCATACGCCTTTACATCAAACAACCTGTCGGACATACCGTTAACTACAATATCAACAAACTTAGGTATGATAGGAATAGGTGTCCAGTCTAAATTGAGATACGAAAGGTCACCATCTGTAGACAGCTCGTTTTTGTATTTTGCTACCGATTGCTCCCCACGAGAGTACAGGCGTAATCGATTGAATTCTCGCCATTGGCTATAGAATCTACAACTGTTACCATCTCTTTTAAACCACTCATACTGAATGGCTTGGCCTACTTGGATTCCAAACTCACTACTTGCTTTTTCGGAGTCAGAAACAAATTGAGTAGGGAACGAGGTAGATGCTATATTGACTTGAACATCTCTCATTATTTAACTAGTTCGCTGATGTTTCCACGGTTGTTGTATCTAGCAAAGGTAACAGATATTTTCGATTGCTTTTCTTCGGGCTGGTATACGTGTTTTTGATTCGCCATAATTGCCAATCCCGAACTAATAGTAGCATCAAATTTTGTCCTGTTATTGATATCAAATTTAGCCCAGTCTTCTAACGTTCGAGTAAACGGCATCACTCCGATATCCCCTGCCGAACGATAGGTTCCTTCTAAATCTATACCGATATGTTTCTCAATATATGATTCTATAGCAGAAGCGTGAGATTGCTTAACGTCTTCCGAGCTGTTGGGTATACCTCCAAGTTCTTTCTCTGTTTTAGAGAGTTTATTAAACTTCTTGTCGGGACGGTTCATAGAGAACTTTCGATAGCCTCTATGTTTAAAATGATAGAGAAGCCTTGGTTTATTATTCTCCGTTAGGATAGGCATACCATAAAAAATACAGGCCATTAGTACCTCTTCAAAAAATATCTCTGCCGTTTGAGGACGTGCTACATACTCTAGAAAAAACTCACTGCTCGGCGCGTCATCCATATTGAACTTAGTCATCCCGTGAAGAGAACCGTTAGAACCTCTTCCGCCGACTACGCCCGAGATGTCGTAAGGGTCACATCCAAATGACCCTATATGTTCATTGCCAGGAAATTTCATCCCGTTGCGCGTAATGACATTGTTCTGTAAATGAGCAGGAGGTATCCATCCTAACACAAATCTGCCGTTACGCTCTGGAGTCCAAATTACCTTGGTGTCTTTCTCTCCGTTGAGCCAATGAAACGACCCACGAGTAAGGTAATGCTCCTTAATCATTGTATCGTTATAGTCTATCTGCTGGTATATCTTGGTAAGATTAAATAGCGACTGTTTGCTTTCATCTCTAAAAGCGTGGGACTCCGTCCTAGGGAACTGCCTGTAGAATTCGTTAAGAGCGTCAGGGTCATTTTTTAATGACGCCACTTCATTCTCCCAATAGTCAATAGCACCAATTTTAATAACACTTCCGTCAATGCCTTTAGATGCAATTGCAGGAGTTTTAAAAATTGGCATCCCATAGATATCTATATAACCCTCAAAATTCCATTCCATAGGAATAAAGAGACTGTACATACCGCTTTTAGTTTGCCCGTTGGCATTGCGGTTGCTGACGTCAGATTGCGAAAATAAAGTCTTATAGTTACCACCCCCTTTACTCAGCGCGTTAGAAGTAGAACCCATCATACACTTACCTATAATGCGGCTACCTAGTCGCAGGCAAGTTTTAGTGACGCGCCAGTTATTGAGTATATTCTCTGGCTTCTCCCACTTTCCGCTCTCATCGTGTACCAGCAATAGGAGCTTCTCTCCGTCATAGCTGTTGTCTGATGTATTCTTCCAATCTATAGTTGTGTCAAGACCATCTAACTCGTTATCCTCATCCAAGTACATATTGCGCTTGGTAATTTTAGAGGCGGGGATACGGTAGGCTAGCTCGGTCTTTGGCTTGTCCATACCGTCCTGGATAGGCTTAAAGAAAAACGGATAGTTTGCCGATATAGGAACAACCTTATCCGTAAACATCTTCTTAGCGTCAGAACCCGTTTTAGAGAGGATACCTACACGCGCGTCTTTAGCTAACGTACCGATATTAACGCATTCTGAAGAACCCATAAAAGAAAATCCTGAACGACGAATCTTTAGGTAGCACATACCAAAACTTCGGGCGTCGGCCTTACACGCTTCCCAAAAAATATAGAATATGCGATTGGCTTCTCTAAAGTCAGGCAGTCCTACGTCGATTTTAGTCCACTGAAGGTAGCTATAATGAGACCCCGTTACATACGTAGGCTTACCGTTATTCATAAACCACACGCCGTTCTCTCTACGGTTGAACTCCTCTTCTATAAAATCCACCCATTTGTCCTTAAACTCGGTAGGCATTTCATTCCACTGGAAGATAGTCTTGATACGCGAGAGTTCTTTAGGATATTGAAGCGGCTGCCAGTACTGCTCTTTTTTATTCTTACTCCGCTGTATCGGCTCTTTATTTTTAGCGGGAAGAGCAATACGAAGTCCCTGGATATCCACGATATCCCCTACAGTTCCATCTTTGGATATAACGACAAAATCATACTTTTCATTGTAGCCATACTCCCAGGTTTTACCCCTGTTTTTTGCTGACATAGCCGCAGGAGGGACAATATCAGTAAGGTAGGTAAGGAGATTATTTTGACCGTCGTTCTGCAAAGCCTTGCTTGGTATTGGTAGATGAGTCGCCGCGTTTTTCAGCTGCTTCTAAATTTTCTTTCTCTTGTTCAATTCGATTGAGTATCTCAAGAGCATCGAATATAGCTAGTTTTTTAGTAGCCGCTGCGTTCTTAAGCCTATCGGCTGCTAGCTCGTCTTCGATATCAGGCTTTATAATATCCTCTTTAGCCACTTTAATAAGCTGCTCTACAGCCCTATGGCCTGCTTTTATAATCTCTAGTTTAAGCTCTTTTATATTCATAAGACCATCGTTATGTTCTCAGTATACATACGATAAAGCTTTTCCCCGTCGACGGTAAACTCGTATTCACTTTGCGGGGTAAAAGAAATCTCATCGCCTTCTTTAACGCCTAACTTTTCCAGTTGCTCATTGCCATAGCGAAGAGTCCCAAATAGAGGTTCTTCTTTAACGAACTTCTTAATCCACGATTCTTTTTCTTCTACAGGTTTTACAAAACAGTACTTGCTGTGCGCTTTCCATTGGTCGTCTTTTTTGTACAAAAAAAACTGGTCTTCTTCGATAAAAAATAGCTGGTCTTTAAAGTAGCTACGCCCACTTTTTTGAACGCCTTTCATATCGTAATAGTATTTAAATACATTATGATGGACGAGTAGGGTATCTCCTTTAGAAATAGGACCTGTATAAGAAATGGGGGTTGCCTCTACTATAGCATAACGATTAGAAAACCTATGGTCTTCTTGAGAGGAGCTTACGATGAATTCTACATCACCCATCTCTCTTATGTTATCGTACCTGGTATCGTTAAGTGGCTGAACTATAAATGCGTCTGGTGACCTCATTAAAAGTTAATGTTGTACTCTACGGACACAGGCATAGAATGAGAGAAGTGTTTCCACAGAACTATCTCATCGTTGCGCTCTATCCATATTTGGATTGAATTTGATTTAACCTCACTTTTTATGAGGTGGATTTTATAACCGCCCCCTAAAACCTCTTGGCCCACCAAATAGTGCATAGCCGACTTATAGTCAGGGCCTATAGAAATTTTACGGATAAGCATAGCTTAGATAGAATGAACGACAACGCTTACGTGTGAACAGTCTATGTTCGCAATTGCACTGTTTTTAACTTTAATTTTTAAGCTGTCGCCAAAAACCAAATTGGCAATACAGGTCATAACTAAATTAAACTCAGTACTGTTGCCTGTTTCTGTTACGCTACTTGTAGAGGAAACTATATCTGTCTCAGTTCCACCTGAAGTCTGCTGTGTTATTAAACCCGTAATAACATTATTATTAGCTGCTTTTAAACTTAACACCACTGTTACTTGAGAAAGCAGTGTAGTCTGTGGCGTATTTACATTTGACACCAGTTTATTAGTGGCGGCATACCCGTCAGACAACCCCATAGAAAGCACCACATTTAAATCAACATAAGTATCCGCCGCTGCTATAGTTGTTGTAGCTGCCGTATTTGAAAATGCGTCGATATAATAAGCAGGAGCTGTCGCTGAAGACAGTGATTCTACAGTAATATTTTTAGTTGCATTAGAGTCGTTAGCATCGCTAACAACAATCCTATCGGAAGGGCTAGGAGTAACTGTTGCGTATGTACTAATCTTAGGCATAGTCGTGAGGTTTAGTATTCAAAGGTAATCAATCTCTATTTTTTCTTACAGCACTCCCAAAGAAGTAACCAAAGATACTTAAGACGATACCCTCAGTAATTCCGATGAGGTGAATCCAGACCTCTTTATTGGGTTCTGGAATGGTTAAATACACAATAGCGTAAATAATAAAAGCAAAAGAACCCAGTCCAATCATACCCGTTAGGTTGAACATAAGGTCAAAATTGCGAGTCTTAGAAATCTCTACCTCGCGCTTACGTGCGGAGTCCCTATCGGACACTTCTAACGCATAAAGCTCTTTAAGGTGATTGTGGCCCTGTTCTTTATCAGCAGGGGCCAGCTTAGCGTCGTCGTCTATAAGTCGGCTTATGATACCTAAAACGCCCGCGTCAGGGACTACATCGCCTACAACACGTAAGATATCGGGAGCTTTGGATTTAAGCCACCCTGCCATCTTGGTGTCGCGGAACTTTTTCTTTTTATCTACGCCCATCGGTACTCTTGTGTTGCGTCAAATGAAGGGCAAGCTTTATTAGAAAAATCATTGTGAGAGTGAACCTCTGCATTGCAATGCAATCGTTTAAGAGTACATATAAGCATCGTAAGAGAATCAACCTGCTCATCGGTCCTAGTGTCCATAGGTTCGCCGTCTTTATCAAGCCCTCCTATATAACAAATACCTATAGAGCCCTCGTTATGGCCTTTACAATGAGCTCCAGTAAGTTTTAAATCCCTGCCGTATTCAATTACCCCGTCTAGGTTAATAACGAAGTGATAGCCTATATCAGAGAACCCTCGGGCTTTATGCCATCGGCGGATATCGTCCGCAAAAAACTCTTGCTCTTCTTTTGTGGCCGAGCAATGGACAATAATCTTATTGATATCCCTCATCGCCCTTGACCGCGATAGGGCTTTTTACGCCCTTTGCTTTTGGTTAAACGACTAGCGTTTTTAGAATGTATACCAGGTCGTTTTGTACAACTAGAGTCAGACTTGATATTTACTACAGACTTTGCCATTTTATTAATTACTTAATTTATAAATACGGTCGTCTAACTTTTGAAGGACCTGCTTTATTTCTTGGATATCTTCTTTAAGCACCGTTACGTCTTTACTAGTAGACATAATAGCGCTATCAATAAGTTCATCGTGAATTTTAAGCTCTACAGACGATACCTGCGGAACAGGAAGTTCCTTTGCCTCGGCTATTTCACTCTTTAGAGTAAAGTACATTCCAATGAATGTCGACAGCACTACACCCAAACTGATAAAGTCTTTTATCCCTAATGATAGCTTGGTATCCTTGTCGATTTCGATTCCCATTTTTTCTAATCAGTATAAAATTTATATCTTGATTTATAGTTGAATTAGATTTCATTGGGGGAAGAGATTACTCCTCGATAAAGTCAACGTCCTCAGTCACTCCTTCAGGTTCGATTGGGAACCATCCGTTGGCTTCCATATATGCCTGGTCGTGAACCGTACACTCGGTCGGAATGATGGTATCGAAGACCACCGTAGCTGATGTCGTGATAGTTGTGGTGAGCGCGTCCATCTCTGCTTGTGGCATCAAAGGAAATAAAGCCTGTAGCTCGGTCAGGTCAACCGCTGCGTTGACATAGATAACCCAATCTAAGATAATCGATAGCGCCGCCTCCCCTGTAGTAGGATGGATGACAGAGCCGAATAAATTGAAGTTCGCCTCGTCAGGGTTCTGGATAGATTCTGGACGGGTGATACAGTACAACTGACGTGAGATAGCTGCTGCTCGCTCCTCAGATGTAAGCCCTCCTTCGGGAGGTACAATTAAATAGTTACTCATAGTGTGTAAAGATAAACATATTAATAGATGGCGTAGAAGGCGTTGATGTTCGTTTCAATTTCTGTGCGGTTGGCGGATTGGGAGGGGTTATATATGATTATCTCCTGCAAATTACCGTTGTAAAAGTTTCCATTTGATTTTTGACCAATCACAAAATCTGGAATTGCTCCCGTGCCTATATTGGCAGTAACGGATGAACCCCCGTTATTAGCTAAAGACGTGGTGGACGATACATTGTCTAAGTAAATTAAATTATGAGCTCCGCTTGTTTGACCTGTTAAAAGGAGATTATTCGGACCATTCTGAAATCGTATGGTTGTTCCTTCTGTCCTCAGATACTCCTGGCCACTTGAACTAGAACCGAACAATGTGTTTCGACCCGATTGAGAACCTTTTTCGGCAATAAAAACGGTTGCTGTTCGTATACTTTGATTGGTTGAAAAGAAGTCGTCGCTACCGTCAAACTGCACCGCAGGCTTTCCGTTCTCCACTATCACCGTACCGAGTGAAACTATTTTAGGGCGTAAAGTAGAGCTAGGCTGTGTAGCGTTATTGCCTGAGCCACCTTGGTCAAACCACGTCTCCACGAAAACGTCATTGCTTCCTGCGTATTGCAACAGGCTCACCGTATCGAGCTCACCAAATACATTGAACCCAATGTCTTGCGTCGCTCCGCCCACGTTGTCCTGCACCTTAATAGCAAAACCAGTGTAGTTGGTACGAAGTTTACGAAGAGAGTAAGCCGCCGCCGCACCTGTGTAGGTATCTAAAAGAAGGGTGACCGTAGCTGGCTTGCCTATAAAATTGATGGACCCTACAGCTGAGATATCAACCCCGTCGAACTTAGATATATTGGCGAAATCAATTCCGCTTACTTTTTGAATAGTCGCCATACGAAAATATTTTTAAGCTAGTGTGATGAACGAACTGTCTGGCTTAAAATAAATAATTTTATTGGTTACGTCCACAACGTAACCTACAATTCGAACAATAAATCCTGTGGTTCCAGTAGGTTCAACGTCCGTTAAGACACCGTCGGTTGTAGATAAATAAACAGGAGCGCCTAACGTAGTAATACTAGAACTTGAGTCCAGTACGATATTGCCCTCACGAAGCATTAACGAAGAATCAGTAGAAGCGGCAATAGAAATGATACCCGTAGACTTAGTGCTGTTAGTAGCATTAGCAAGTGTCCAAGCAGTTCCATCCCAATAGTAAGATTTTCCACGTACCGTAGCGCCAGAAGCCCAACTAGAGAAAAAAGTAGAACCCGATGAGTAATTGCCAGCTACTGCACCCGATGGGTTTTTCTCTAGGTTAGCTCCTGCTCCAGACAAAAGATTGGCAGGGGTAATTTTAATGTTACCCGCCGCCGTAAGACCGACTATCTCAGTTACATTTCCTACAGTTGTCTCAGCTGTAAACTCTGAAAATTTTACGTTTGCCATAATGTTAATTTAAGAAATTACAGTCCAATCTTGTGAAGGGTTAAAATAAATTTGGTTCCCTGATATTTTATAACCTACTCTTCGTGAGACATTTCCAATAACCGATACAGGAGTTGTTGTTATTTCTCCTGCTGTAATATCTAAGTAAACAAGGTCACCATTGTTTCCCCCTACTGTGTTTGCTAGAACAACACAACCCTCCACTAACATTCCTGTAAGTGAAGAGGTATTTGTGGCAATTCCCAACCATCCCGTAGATATATTACTTTCTGAAGTTGCGTTTGATTCAGTGAGTGTTGTCCCTTGAATAACATAACATCCTCCAGCAGTTACAGATGCAGCGTCAATACCCATATACAAAGTAGAGCCTCTACCATAATTACCTACGTAATCAGAGACTGAGGGATAAATTCTTGCTGATGTGAATTCAGTAGGAGGTAATGAAAGTACATTGGCTGAGCTATCATACGCTATATGGATGCTGGTAGTTAACTCATCCGTAGTTGCAGAACAATAAACAAGCCTTCCTTCAACTTGTTTAAGTACAGTAACACCTCCCCCTCCAATAAGGTCAGATACTTCTTGAAGAGTGTAAGCCTCTCTACCTGCGTTAGCTTGAGCCGAGCCTCGGTTTACCGTGTCTACACCTGCTGCTACAGTATGTATCTTATCTGTTAGTTTAATCGCCATACTATCAAGGTGCTAATTCGCTTACTAAAAAATTACCCGACTCGTCAATAATATTGTCTCCGTCAATATTCCCGTCCCCCAATATAAAGAACGTAGGAAGGATACCGCCACCACCTGCCGTGATGCCGCCAATCATATTGCCGATAATTATTGCAGTCCCTTGCATATTACCAGAGAGCTAAAATCGATGAGGCTGTATTGCTAGTAGCAAAGACTCGCTTTACCTGAACAGGGATAAAGGACCCAGCCAAAACTCCCGTAAAAGTAATGTCGCTCCCGCTGGAAGTTAAAACCCGTAGGTTC
>TARA_R110000824_G_scaffold58888_12_pt1 | contig 10951 bp, 8 predicted proteins | sample TARA_R110000824 | Tara Oceans TARA_R110000824 (sample SAMEA4397747) | marine metagenome | biome: Polar Biome; feature: [MES] marine water layer (ENVO:01000295) within the mesopelagic zone...; material: water (ENVO:00002006), including particulate matter (ENVO:01000060) such as...... | reverse complement strand
GTGATAAAATGTAGTAAACATTAAATGTTACCCTCCGAGAATGGGTCGGTGTCCGTGAAGTCGAAGATGGAATCACCCTGTAGTTCAAAATCATCTGCATCATCATACTGGTCTGCGATGAGAATTGTAGTTGTTGCTGGATCAGCAGTCTTGCCTGCGAAGTAGAATGTACCGGATGTTGCTCCAGTGACACCTGCTGTGTTGCCAACTCCAACAACAAATCCTGTTGCACCAGAAGGACCAGAAACGGTGAGCAATTTATATCCTGTACCAGAAGGTCCAGCAGTACCGCCGGTTGCCCATTTAATCACCGTAGCATACCAAGATGCACTCGATCCATCAGTACCATATCCTTCTGTTCCTTGATACACAACTTCACCCACACTATAATCCGCAGCGAATCCACCAGTCACATAAATGTTGAATGCAACGTTTTCTTCAGTGTCCACAATCTTGTCGATGTCGGTAAATCCTGTGGTGAAGTCTTCTTGACTATACTCGAATAGTTCACATGATAATTTATATGTGTATAGTTTACCCAATTGATAAAATGGGTTTTCATGTTCAACAAATTTAATCTCAAACAAACCCTTTGAAAGAGGAAGATAAATTAAATCTCCTTCTCTTGGTCTATTGATGCTACTTTCGTGCGAGAGATTCTTTTCGAATATCTTTTTAGAAACTATAAATTCTACAGTATCTTTAATTTGAATCCCAAACTTCGAAGCAAAATCTCCCTCACCTTCAAAACCATCGACGCTGGAGATGTACATTTCTATATTAATGCCTTGTTGAAAATTTGAAATGGTATCTTCACCAAACAAGAAATCTTTATTTACTAATGTTCTTGGAATATAAATGACATCATGACCGTACATTCGAATTGCTTCGATTGTAATGTCTTCAACCAGATTCTGTTCTGATTTAACTTGATGTCTAAAAAACTTGTTGGTTGCCATTTATCACCCTACCATAAAGTCCGGCGGAAGTTCATACATTAATTGTACATTCTCTTCTATCTTGTCAATTTCTGTTTGAGCCCTTTCCATAATTTCTCTTCCATTAAATGTGACTCCACCGGGAAGTTGAATCCCTTCAAATTTGGAAAGATTTGAACCCCATTGTCTTCTGAATATTTCAGTAACATACCTTTTAAGAAGTCGATCATTATAAATTTTGGTGTAAGTTTCAGGACTGAGTATAGTGTATGCCTCTGCAACGATATAATCACCAACATTAACTTCTTCGCTCCAGTCCATATCAATCTTCAATTGATTTGTTACTCTACTAAATCTGATAGATTTTTCGGGAGAAAGAATATCTTGAATTAGTGAAAGATGATTTTTGGTAATGCTATATTGAACCATAGACTGATTGGGATTTCTTAGTCCATAGAAATCGTTAAGTGCCATTTGGTATCGAACATCGAACAGATTTACAGTACCTTCACTAAATTGAAATAATTTTGTAATGGAGATTACAGAATCACTAACTGTGATATATTCGTTATCAATATCGTCTTGCGTTATTTGATGCTTTAGATAAGTTTTTTCAACACCATCGAAATGATATTCCGCAAAAAATTGTAATGCATCATCAATTCTGTCTTCCAGTTGAGCATCATCTACATTTATTTCAACAACAGGCGCACCAAGTCTTCTTAGAGCATATTCCTTTAATGTTGATCTTGAATTTGGTTCTGCCATGATGAACGCTCCTAATATCTTTAATATGTATGCAAAAGAGGAACTACTCAGGCATTAGTTTGTTTGTCCAGTTCAATTTGTTTTTCTATAAACTTCAATTCAACAATGGATTTGATATATTTGTCTCCATCGTCCCATGGAAATGTGCTTCCTATTTGATTTGTTCCATTGGTAAGGTAGTGTTTTTTATTTTGAATATAACACCGTATCCATCCATCTGGTTTAGAGTATGCTGGGTCAAAAGAAAGCAATACCTCTTCATCAAAAAAAACATCGTCTATCTCAACAACATTTCCCTTGTGGCGAAAATAACTCATAGTTTCCAATTTGGTCGAAGAGATAAACCACCTTCTATTGTTTGATACCAATAGGTATCCTCATTCCAGTGTGTGCTGCCATCCGGATCTAATATTGTTGGGATATCTCCGTTTGGATCATCACCTGTATAGGCTGCATGTTCTGTTCCACTTCTGTAAATTGCACCCCATGTGGTATCGAATTTATATTCATATTTAGCAGTGCTGACACTGCCAGTTATATCAAGGAATTTACCCCAATTATTACCAGCAAATTCGTCATGATCAAGAAGAACTAAATTGTTTGTTCCTTCTTCTCGTCGAAAAACAGTAATACCTTCTCTATTATACGCAAATTCTGGCGCCCACCCATCTGCTCCCCATGTTATTAGTCGATTATTTCTTGGTGTTATGGCTAAAATTGCATTTTTTCCATGTTCCAATCCCCATTTAGTTTGACCGTATATATCACAACATCCACCTTCTGCATACAATGCATTGCGCCAAACATATAGTTCATCATTTGGTTCATCGGGTCCACCGACTCCCGGCCAAACATCAAAACTACTTAAACCATTGTCTTGTGGTAGTGCATATCCGGTATCATATTTACACACAACATGAGTTCCGGTATTAGTATCGTTTAATGTTGATGCACTTCCAAGTGGAGCAGAAATTAATGCTGTGTCGTGATAATAATATCTATGAATAGAGGGGTCTGGCCCGCCGGGGCTGCCGATGTCACCATGTATAGCAGGATGATGAGCGGTTCCACCTGGGCTAAGCGAAGTCCTTCCTCTCTTACTTCCACCATAGGGTTGATATCCCATTAACATTCCATAATAAAGATTTCCTTTACTGTCTAAAGTACACCATCCCTCATTCACATCATAATTTTGACCAAAATCATTTACTGTTACCCATGAAGATTGACTTCCTGCAACACCTTGCGCTCCTCCAGTCCATGCTTCACTTGCGGCTAAATAATCTGGATTTGTGATATCAGGGTCGTCTGTTTCTAATCTTAAAATCATTTTTTTATGATCTTGTCCAGAGTCGTCACCACTATGATCTCCCCCATATGGATATGGGTGCGTCATTACAATTATATTTCCCCATGTTCTGGTAGAATCATAATCTGGGGATTCCGGAGGAACGAAAGAAAGACCTGCTACTAAACCAGGATAGTTATTTATCGCAGCATTCGGATTAGCATCTCCGCCTATGTCGTCAGTCCCCCCTTTTAATAAAACTCTACTCCAAATTTTGGGGGTGACTGTTCCATCTTCGTTTAGTTTATTTGCATAAACTTTTACCCGTCTATATGTACTTCTGTCATTATCATTATCACCACCCGGACTTATACTCTCTGTGAGAAGAAACACATCTCTTGAAATGAATGTTAAGTTTCCATGAGATACAGTAGTATGGTTGACTGTATAATCTCCACTTCCATCCCATACTAAATTTCTACTTACTTCTCGTGTTAAGTGATTAAATGTCAATTTATATAATTTATTACTTTTGGTGTGTTCTCTTTCAGCAGTCCACTGCCAAGATCCACCATAGTATATCGGAAACATTCTCCACACCGAACCTTGCCAATAGTATACTTCTGGTTCATTGTTGGTGCCCAATTTCCAACCATAATTGGATTTGATGTTGGTTCCAAGTCCTAACATGATTTATGAGAAGTCCTCTGCCCATGTGCATAATAATTTACCTGTTGCAGTCACCATTGAAATTACCACAACGCTGTTTGGTCGTATAATGTTAGGCCGAATTCCGTTTGCGAATACATAGTAACTCCCAGCGAAATTCAATGTAACGTCGTTACCACCAGTGTTCTGTAACACTAATGTATACATACCACCATATTGTGTCCCTGATGCATTGTTGATTTGTAAATTCGCGGCATTACCGGTCCAAAGTTGTACATTGCCTGTGTTGCAATTTGGCGCCCATGGTGTAGTATTGTTTATGGTATTTAGTGGAGAATATATTTGACCAGATGCTTTGATGTTCTGCGCGACATCTATACCACCAGTAACACTTACATTTCCCGCAAAGTCATTGTTCCAATAATGGTATTCTCGTCTTACTCCGCTCTCAGCCCCAGCCCACCAGACAAGATCGGCGACGGCCGGATTGTCCACATCGGATGCTTCAACAGCGACATATAAGAAACTATTGGAAGATAATAAATTATGGTTAGGAGTATGTGTGTTGGATGATCCTGCAACAAGCGCAATCGATTTTGAATTGAGAGTATCTTCAAGTCTAAGTTGCGGGTCTGTAGAAGTTTTAATGTGTAATGGATAGTCTCCGCCATTATTTCCTATAGTGACATATCCATTATCAGACCTGATTCGGAATGAATTTTCAAAATTAGTTTGATTGCTTGGATACGAATCAAACAGTCTCAATTCTTCCCAGTTGGCGCCGCTGCCTCTTACAAGAATATCACCATTTGAGGCATTTGATGTGTCGTGGTCTGTTAATCCAGAATCTGCAAGCGAAACGTTCACACCATCAACAAGGGCTGCTTTTGCTGTTGCAGTTGTTCGGATAATATAGTGTGCTGCCATGAATGGTTGTCGAAGGTTTGCGCTTGTTGCACTTGCCGCGGCATACACTCTTTGTGAACCAGAAGTGGTAACAACAACTGTGTCTGCATCTTCTGAACCACCGATTTGTCCTGCGGTGTATCCATCCATACCACTTGAACGTGGACTCCATGATACGACATAATCTGAAGTTGCACCAAGAAGGGTTCTTGCTCTTAAGTCTGGAGTTTTTACATATTTTACAGTTGCGCTTGTTGTTGAATATGTGCTATTTGCGCTACCACCCGTTCCAACTTTTATGTTTGTTCCGCCCGCATATATTAATCCGTGAGGATAACCAGTATCATCCCCTGATGTTTCACCACCAGTAATTCCTGTCAAAACATCAGCATCGAGTAATATGGTTCCTGTGTTTCCGGCACTCGGCGCCCAATCCAATACCAATGATCCAATCGCTGTTGAACTTACAGTTTGTTCAGCGGTATTCCCAACGAATCCAGTATGTCCCGATGTAACGGTAAATACCATTTCAGTATTATACCCATATTTAGTTCCAACTCTAGAATAATAGGATGCATAGTCACCGCCCACATCAAGCGTGCTTCCGTCACACAATTGCCATCCAGTAGGAATATCGCTAACACCACCAGCAAATGCGATTATTTCTCCAACGGGATGGACAGAATCAAGACTTACAGTATTGCTTCCGCCAATAATTGTTCCCACATAATTAGTGACAAGGCCTTTGTCGTCTTGCGATCCACTGACTAATGTAAGAACAGGTTTGATGATGTCTCCGGAACTAACGGGTACTGTGGATGTAAGTCCACCAGCCACAGAAGTATCAAGGAACCAAACGTCCGAACCAGTAACACCTTCTCCATTTACAGTAATGAAGTTTGAAGTGTTAATTTCGCCATTATAAACTAATGTAAATTCATTTCCACCGGCGTCTACGCTTTCTACAATACCAACGACTTCAGCAGAAATACCACTGTTTGCCTGGGCAAGCACAAATGCACCAGTAACACCATTAGCAGTTTGTTCAAAACGAACAACACTACCTGCTGAAAATCCATGAGATGATTGATATTTAGTAGCACGGTTGGACTTACCATCCGAACCAACGCCGCTGCTTAATACAAATGCTGAGTTAGCCATTTATTACTCCAATTTCTTAATCGTAAATTATACAATGGACAAAATCCGGGTTCAACGAATTACCACCACTGTCCTGACATTCTATTCCGAATGTGTTTCCATGTCTGTTGTTTACATTCACCCACATTTCAGTTCCGTATGCACTTTGAGCAGATGCAGATACACAATATCCTGTCTTACCAAGATTGTGCGTAACATGCCATTTGCCGGAACCAGCCTCTGACGATACTATAATTCCTGTACCAATCACTTGATCTGTTGTTATACCACTCGAACCAGTTCCAGTGAAGGTAAATGCGTGTCTTGGTCCTACGCCCGTTACTTGTCTTGCACTTGGCATTTTATGTTACATCCTTTGCTAATATAACTTCGTTTGCAACGCCTATAGATGCGCCTGCTGCGTTGCATATTGTGAATGTGCATCCATTTGTATTTTTATCAGTAACAAAACCAAATGCTGCTCCTGTTGTGACTCCACAAACCGATACAGAATAATTTGCTGTACCAAATCCATGCGTAATCTGATAAACTCCAGTAGCACTAGAGTCAGAGGTAATACTAGTAGAACCGCTTTGTTTGGTTCCTGATGCATTCATGGTAATTCTACGCATCACTGGTGCAACTGTGTCTACTTCCGGTGAAATTTTTGCTCCAATATAAGAGAATATATAACCAGAAGTAGCACCAAATCCAAGAAGCATGGGTTTTCTAATTTTACCAGCAACCATTGGTTCTTGATTTGTAATTTCACCAGAATTGCCTGCTGTGCCACTTAAGAAGTAAATTGTACCAGGCGATAATGTTGCTCCACCAACCCCTAATGCTCCATTGCCAAAATCTCCTCGAACTTCTCCCTGCATGGTAACAACAAATTCTTTTGTGTTTATAATCTCAGAAACCATGCCAAGAACTTCTGCATCTTCAATTGCATTACCATGTGCAAGTTGACAGGTTCCACCACCACCAAGTCGAACACACTGCCCAAATGTAAATCCGTGAGCAGTCAATCCAGTGGAGAAATATTTCTTGTTAACACCATCGTAAATTCTTACCATTCCATCTTGGTCGAAATGAACACCCTGTGTAATCGCCGCACTTGCGGTTGACATGTGGCCAATTTTCATTGATTTTTGATCATAGAAAACTGCCGTGCCGCCATGTGGAGCATCGGCAGTTGCAACTGTTGCCACCATAAGTCCAGCGCCTGTTGCATTTGCACCAGATTTAAATCTTAGAATATCATCGTTTGATTTAAATCCAACACCGCCTGTCATGTTGATATAATCGGTCGTGGTCCATGCACCAGAACAACCAACATTCAATGTGTTGAATGTTAAAGTCGCATCTCCTGTAGTAATACCATTCCAAAGAATAGAGGCAGTGGGACCGTGTACCCGTTTTAACATAATTCCACCACCACCACTGGCACCAATATTTACATCTGCTGTTCCTGTGCCATTATCGGTATCACCAAGAACTAAATTGTAATCATCAATGGTTAGATTAGTAGAATTTATAGTAGTAACTGTTCCATCAAAAATAACATTTCCAGAAAAGGTAATGCCTTTTGTGATGGTGGTCGCAATTTCGATTTCTACCAATCCAGAAGTGTTAACATTGGCACTAATTCCATCACCACCAGTTACCGAATATGTGGACATATTGTTCAACTTGGAAATGATGGAAGAATTGGTGACATTCATCCATTCATAGAATGTGTCACCAAGAACTAAGTTTGGTATTTGGTATGTGTTATTTTCAACGCCCATTATTCAATCACCCTTAGACTGTTTTTGATTTCAATTAACATGTTTTTGATTTCAGCAACCTCGCTTCTTATTTTATTTATTTCATTTTCGTTCTGAAATATTTTATTATTTCTTTCTTTTTTCTTTAACCATGCATTTTTTTCTGAAACATCAGTTTTTAATATGGCTTTAGAATTTTCATCTCGTATGATGTCTTTTCTATTTTCAATTGAAATTGTATTGCTCATAGTTTTATCCGTTTAATGCTATTGTTCTGAAATCTTTAACCGAAGGAATTTTTGTACTGGAGGAACTATATAAACAAACTTTAATAGCAAAGGTTTTAATTGACTTATCGAAATTCGAAGAAAGAGAGAATGTAGATTCTGAAAAATCATAATCATTAGATGAATCTGGAATAGTAGAGTCTGCTGTCATTTGTGTATATTCTACTTCTTCAAACGAGGTATCATCTTCTTCTGCAAGTGCTTTAATAAATACTTGGACCGTCGCTTCTGCTGGTTTGTTTACAGACATTAAAACTTTAAAATTACTGGATTCGAACCCATCTGCTAAAGTCACTCTTCGGGTTATATATCTTGCCGCAGCACCCGCTGTTTGTGTTGGATTATCTGTTCCTGATCCATACAACGAACTGTCAGAAGAATTTGAATTTGCAGACAATTCTCCATTCGTTGATGTGTCTGTACTGTTATTTATGTTGTTATTTACCGAAATCAAATCTATTCTTTTTGTGTCTAAAACAGGAGATACCCATCCATTTGATGTTGATAAATTAGCATTTAAGTTGAAATCAGCATTGGTTGATAATGTCTGGGGAGTTTCCAGATAAATATTTTCATTAGAAATTATTTCTGCATTTAACACACCAGAACCAACTGTAACTTTATGCACGAACGATGTATTTCTTGGAGCATGTTCCCCGGATGCAATTTTAAATGTATCGACTACGGTTCCTGAAGATCCTATTTCAGACGTAAATTCACCAGATGGAATTTTCAGATCTACATTTCCTGACGAGTCAAAAGAACATATCTTAATTTTAAATTTTAAACTTTCAGCCGGATTTGGAATAGAGATTCCAGTATTCTGAGGAACAAATAGTGTCCCGTCATATGGTTGTTCGGATATAATTCCTCCACTATTCAAGTCTCCTTCACCAATTGTTGCCCTGTATAAATTATATGATTGACTGCTTGTACGGAGGCACATTGCATATTCGCCAGGCGTTAGATACAGCGGCGTGGTAAATTTAAAGTTAGTATAAGTCTCATCCACTGGATAATTTTCTCTAATTTCACTTGCGTCGGGAATTAAAGAAACACTGGAAAGTGGTAACACTTTCGATAGGTGTGGATATCCATTAATAGTAGGACGAATTTCCAGTGTGATTGGAACATTTTCATCTCGTCTTTGGAAGAACAAATCGATACTATGAAGAAACACACCATCTTCATATTCATTGCTGCTCACATTAAATGTTTGTGCAAGGGGATCCAACCACAAATTATTTTCATGTGTACTGATATAAATGTCACGATCAAATGCATCTCGAACAAGAGAATTATCATTTACCACCTGTCTTCTGGAAACAATTGGTCGTGTAGAAATTAAAGTGCCTTCTCTTTGTTCTACAATACCCTGTGCATAATATATTCCATCAGCAGCAGTTGTTGTGCTGGACAGAGTATCCGATGAACTGTTGGTGATCCTGAATAATTTTTCTCCAGTCTTATATGTTGCTGATGGAATTGAGAAAAAGGCACCTTCAATTTCACCATTGGATCCTGTTGTCAATCCTCCGCCCGATTGGCCGCCATTTGGACCACAATATGCAGAAACATTGTCCCCGTTAAAGAATGGATAAACTGTTGTGTTAGGCTTCAATCCATACGCATCAAAATTAACAGTCTTTGCTCTCATATAAGGAACAACGCTTACATCCACAATTCTGTCATTGACTAATTTTTCTAGTCTTTCTGGTAGTTTACGAATTCGAATTCCAGATCTACCCTCGTTATTTTTTAATGTTTCAGTAGAACGAATTCTGGCATCATTTGCAATTGCCGTTCTTTGTTCAATGTTAGAAGAAAGAGAAGTTGTGTTAAACTCACTAAGAAAATCTCTACCCCTATTGTTGTATAGATCACTTTCAGTGATGTTTCTTCCGGACCAAAGCACCTCCCAATCATTCCATTGAGTTCCATACCCATATGATTCATTTTCATTATTTACTTTCCATCGATCATTTTCACCTTGACTATTAATTTTGACTGTTGGTTGATTTATTTGATCATACCAATTATCAAAAGGATCATCAAAATTAATATGTCCCATGAAAGTTGGAACACTAAATGGGTTTGCCTTTATCCAACTACTTGCAAATGGTTGCCATACAAATTGATGATATGGTGTGTGATCAAGCATAGCAATTCCATCTGGTGTTATAGTAATTCCAGAATTTGATACGTCTTCAAGTTTAATACCCGTACTATAAAATGATGGACGCAAATGACCATTTTCATAATCAATGGAACATTTATAATCTCCATTTAAAACATCACCCACAGAATGTCCTCTAAATGCATCTACCATAATACCATTCTTGAAAATATCGGTTCCCGAAGAATCCACAAATGATCTTGCTTCTGTTTGCTGTTCAAGAAGAGATAGGCTAGTATAATACTCTAAATTTTCTACTCTCTTTTCAATTGCACCTATGTCCCTCATTGTATATCGTTTATTTTCAATATACTTTGTAGTGATGTCATCAACGTTATATGTGTATGCGGGCACAGTTATAACATACAAAGTAATTGCATCTACTCGATCTGGCGGTGTTTGTGGATTAAGTGCAGGAATTCCTTTGATAACATCAAATTTTCTTTCTTTTGTAAGAATAATCTTATCAATTCTTGAAAGATGATGATCATATGTTGCTCGGAATGTAGAAGAACTTCTTGGATTCAATCCATCCGGTATAATTGTTCCGTCACTCTGAGCAGTTCCACGGAAATCAATACAATTACGAAGTGAATAACTCTTGCCAGTTTTTTGGCTGGTATATATTGGAATATTATCAAAAGTAAATCCTGATGTTGAATGGGTATATGAGTCCACGACAAACGGACCATTTCCCGATTCATGATTGAATCTGTCATATGTTATTGTGAGATCAATTGATCCGGTAATTCCACCGACGCCTATATCTGGTTTTAAATATAATTTACCATAATCATAGTAATTATCTTTTTGTCCATTGTCCAACATAAATGCATCTTTAACATCGGCTGCTGGCAACCCAGTTGCGTTTGATACGATGTTATTATTATCTTGGACACTTGTGACATCAAGAATATCATGATGATCTAATGTAAGATAATAATTACCAGTAACTCCAGATAGACTTACTTGCTGGGCATTATCAACAGCATAGTTTGTGGTAGATGCTG
>TARA_R110000824_G_scaffold17485_6_pt1 | contig 10951 bp, 18 predicted proteins | sample TARA_R110000824 | Tara Oceans TARA_R110000824 (sample SAMEA4397747) | marine metagenome | biome: Polar Biome; feature: [MES] marine water layer (ENVO:01000295) within the mesopelagic zone...; material: water (ENVO:00002006), including particulate matter (ENVO:01000060) such as...... | reverse complement strand
TGAAATTGATAATTTACCAGGTGACAAGAAACTCAGAGTACATGTAGTAGGCGATTCAGCTACTAGCGAGGCGGCTGAAATAGTCGGACAGGCTATGGTTGATTATGAGGATAAGCAAGGTATGCCAGCATGGACGTATACACATGGATGGCGCGATGTTAAAGAATCAGATTGGCAGGGAGCTAATGTTCTTGCGAGTTGCGAAACTGGTGAAGAAGTTAAGACTGCTAAAGAAGAACAAGGTTATGCAACATGTATAGTTACGCCCAAACACCCATCACATAAAGTGTATGAGTATCAAGGAGTCAACGTACTTCCTTGTCCAGAGCAGTTTGGTTTAACCGACTGTTCTAAATGTGGTATATGTATGGCACCGAATAAACTAAAAGAATTAAATTTAACTGTTGGGTTTTCAGCGCACGGTAGCAGAAAAGACAAAGTAATAACTATGCTACAGGAGCGAAATTAATATGTCAATACGATGTATGTTGTATTTTGAGAGTAGAGAAGGAACACCCGATTCAATGATTTATCGACATATAGATGGGTACCCAGAAGGTGTTCTTCCAGACCTTGATAAGTTTTTTACTGAATTAGAGGAAAACGTTCAAGACACGCGTTTCAATGATGCACCGTATTTGGCAAGTAAGTATTTAGTTTGGCAGTCTAAGCAGAACGCGTGTACTTATAATAGTGAATTCAAACGCATAGACGCACACTATTTAGATTTTTTGTCAGTAGCGCCTGTGATAAAAGATTACGGTTGGATTGAGTATAAGTACCACATTATATGTGACACGAATGGGAGACCAAGAATAGAACACGAAGAGGTAGAAATAGAACACAAAGAGGTAGACCTTGACAACGACTAATATTAATGATGCTCTGTACGTTCAAGAAATAGGCAAAGTAGCTTTGTCGGTTATAAATTGGCATGAGCGTTTCGAAACATCTGCTATAGATACTGAGGATAAAGAAGATGCTGTAATTCAGCTTTTACTGAAATCATCATTAATGACAGAAGAGCTAGGTGAATTCGTAAAAGATGCGAATCATATAAATCTAGACGGAATGATGTACGAATTAGGTGATATACTGTACTCAGTATTAGATTTGATATTAACAGCAGGACCAGATATGTATCCGCTACTAAAACAAATGCGTGATAGCAATGACAGCAAATCTATTGATACACATGTACTTAATCCACTAGGAACGAAACTTATAAAACGATGAAACTAACGCCATTGCAGGTAATAGGCGTTCATAGCGCTCTCCGTTTATTAGCCCATCCAGTAGGCGATAAACTATCTATCACAGAATACGAAGCAGTATCACTTTTAGAATATGTTAAAGAACATGAAGGCGAAATAGATGCACGTATTATAAATATAATAAATGGAGAAGCTCATGTGTATCCGATTGACTTAATAACGGATACTATGAGTTTACGGTATTGGGCGAACAAATATTCTGTCCCATTAAGACCGTCTGAAATTAAATTACCTTTTGAAAATTGGAGACAACATCAAGGTGAGGCTGTTGCTAAAACACTAGCACATAAAAGTAAGTTTACAGCTTTGACTGCTCCTACAGGTTTTGGAAAGTCAGGAATGGCTGTAGGTGCAATTGAAACTACAGGCAATTCAGCATTAATATTGACAAAGACCAAGTACTTACAGCGTCAATACGATGACACTTTTACAGATATAAGGTCTGTTAAAGGTCGAAATAATTTCATGTGTCATATTGACGGTTTTGACCATCTTACGGTAGACCAGGCTTTATGTCAGACTCTACCTATGTATCGATGCCCATTGAAATTGGAGTGTGCTTACTTTGTTCAACGTGATGCAGCGGCTGCTGCGCCTATCGTAATATCGAATTATGATTATGCGCTTGCTGCCTTGAAAGCACAATCTACAATTGTAACAGGACGTTCTTGGTTAGTTGCAGATGAAGCGCATTATTTAGATGAGCAGCTTACATCAGCGTTCTCAATCGAGTTAACGCGATTTCAAGTTCAGCGAATTGGCTCAATACATAAGTTGAAAAAGGAGCACGCGTTATGGCGTGCATGGGCCAAAAGTAAGTTAGCTACTTGGACAGCTAAATTAAACACTGTTGGACGCACGCTTGAAGGCTATCAACGTATGGCTACACAAATTAGTGCGTATCATTCGATAACTGACGTTATTGACCCTGACGAATACGCAGCTACAGCAAAAAGTAATAAGTCGTTACAGTATACTGTTGGCTTATTAAATTCAATCGCATTGATTGACGATGAATTCATTATCCGTAATGATGGTAAAGAGGCAACATTTAGACCGCTGTGGGTACACGACCAAGCAAAAAAAGTATTTGACCTTTACGATAAGGTTATTCTGATGTCTGCAACATTACCAGAAGTTTCAACTATCCAACGATTATTCAGTTTACCAGATGGTGCTATAGAGGCTATTGAAGTTCCATCGACTTTTCCCGTAGAAAATAGGAAGGTGTATATACGAAATCGTGGTAATATGTCAAAGAATTCGATTGAACAGAATTGGCCTAATATGATGCAGAGTATTAACGCACTACTAGATGCTAATCCAAAAGATAAAACGTTGATTCATACACATAATGGTGATATAAGAGATAGAGTATTAAAAGGTATCAACGAAAAGAATCGTTATCGTATTATTATTCACGGTAGCGGTAATGATAGAGAAGAAAAAATAGAGGACTTTAGACGCGCAGAGTATCCAGCCGTGATGATTTCACCTTCAATGCATTCAGGTGTAGATATTGACTCTATCACAATGCAAATTATCGTAAAAGTACCGTGGCCTGACCTCAAGGATGCGTGGGTACGGAAGCGACTAGAAGTATGGCCCGAATGGTATACTAGCGCAACTATTGCACATATGGTACAGTGTATTGGTAGAGCACCAAGAAATGACTACACAAAAGCGCGTACTTATATACTTGATTCTAATTTTAGTAGATTATGGAAAGAGGGTAGGGATATGTTTCCAGATTATGTCAAAGAGGCATTTATATGGCCGAATTAGAAGACGAGTTTGGTAATGACGAGGAATATGAAGAGTATTATCAGGTGAAAGCACCTCGCCGTGATAAGAAACGCGACAAAAAGAAAAAAATGAAAGTTGATGGTGAAGGCTTACGTAATAATCAACGTATCATAATTGATAAGGCTCAAAAAGCTAAACAGGAATTACAAGATAGTGTCGAATGATGCTCAAATAATAGGACTTTGGTACAGGAGGACTTTATAGAATGAATGGAAGGCTAGACATAGAATCATTAGCACCCTTGTTAAACGAGCTAGAACGGGCCGCACAGTGGTTTTATACTGACTTACTACACGAGACACCATCAGAGCGTAAACTAGTCGTCTCTGTGCAATCTTTCGGTAGAAAAGCTCGATGTCGTGGTTGGTACAGTAACGACCAGTGGTCTACTAAGGAAGGCACTTTATGCGATGAGATGTGTGTTACAGCTGAACATCTAAATAGAGAGCCAGTTGATATCGTAGAAACAATCATACATGAAAGTTTACATTTCGATAATAAATCTAAAAACATACAGGACGTAAGTAAGGTTGGGAGACATAATAAACGATTTAAGACTTCGGCTGAGGCTATTGGCTTAGAGGTAATGGACCCTATTGATTCATACGGATTTGGTTACACTAATCTATCAGATGAATTAGCTGAACGTATCAGAACTGAATTTATACCTGATTTGACGGCTTTCTCACTTTGGCGTGAAATTAAACCAAAGGACGAAAATACGAGTAACGTCGTAGCATGGGCTTGCACTTGCGAAAAGCCTCATAAGATACGCACTACGCGTGACGATGTGAGTGTACATTGCAACGTATGTGGTACTGATTACGAAATTGAAGAGGGGGTTGACACCGACATAGAGGTATAGTATACTATGTACATGGTTACTGATAGAGTCGTTTTTAGTAACTAACTCCTTCTTAATTTGTCTCCCTTCTCTTTTCGAAGGGGGGGAGACGCTCCCTTTTTACAAGTGGTAATCATAGATAAATACAAGAAACAACAGCAATTACTAATTGACGCAATGGAAAGCTTAGAGGGCATAGTATTAGAGCCTGATATGCAAGTAGAAAACGGACGTGTGGATATTTATACTGCTCAGTTGTGTCAACACTATCCTACTTGTACTAACACTGAAAAATTAATTAAGGGTGATTTAGATAGAGCTACTGCCTATCGAACATGTATTGAATTGTCAGAAGACTCTAGTGATTTTGTTCGCATTTTCTACAACCAATCTTGGACAATTAGTTATAGATGTCAAAGTGACCATCGTTTTGAATCTCCTATTATTGCTGTAGAGTTAATTGATACGCATCATGAATTATTAGAAGGCATATCAATACTCGTTATACCGTGTCTAATGTGTGGAAAAATAACTTTCGCATACGACGTTAATGAAAATCAACATGAATGATGAAGAGGCAAAATTGGTAGCATGAGTAAACAAGAACTTAAAATTGAAATAAAAACACCGAATGTACAGGAAAATAACATATGTAATAACATGTTCTGTAAACGGCGTATCCAATTAGGTCAGCGAAATCCCATAGGCGTTTGTCATAAGTGTTGGGAAATTGCTGCAATGATACAGTGGATGAGTATGGCAGGTATGCTATCTACAAAAGACTCAAACGCAGATAATGTATCAAACGGGGGAATTCACATACCAAAATAACATGGTAAATAACAATACGGCAGTATGGATTAAACGTTGTGTCGAAGAAGATACTGGTTCCTTGTCCATTGATGTGATAAAGTTGGCAACGTTCGAAGAAGAAACGTGGAAATACGATACTGACAAACGTACTAGTCTACGAAATGCCTGGAAGCGCATTAACGTGCCTATTGTTACAATCAATGATATGGTTGACCAGATTGTAGAATTTGATGTAAATAATATACCTGTTACTTATGTAGGTGATATTCGTTATAATATCATTCCAGATATATTTGAACCTGATGCAATAGTAGATGTTTTAGGAACCCAACGCGTTCCATTATTCGCAGGTGATTATATATGGAAGACAGCAAAAGATAAAATTGTAACTGTCGAAAGAAAACAATTAGAGAACGGCGAGCTATTAACGTGTTTATTTCACGCACGAGGTGTTCACGCTAAAGGTAATTTAGAGAACACACTTACAACACAATGTAAAAAAATGGACCAGATAGCAGACATTAAATTTCTGTTAATCGAGATGGGTAACTTTCAAGTTAACAGTGCCAGTGGGTATATTGACTTACCACGTTACAGTAGATGGAATGCCAAGAAGCAAGCGTACAGTACTGAATGGTCGTACAAATGGGTTGATGTACAGAAACGCTTAACTTCTCTCGCTGATAGATGGGGCGTTAAAGTATGGTACACATACGATGGCGCTTACACAGTGGATGATTTAGAGCAGATACGAAAGTACCTAAACAAGCCTACGCATTCATCGGAAACTGCTATCAGTAAACCAGTTATTGTCACAGACGTAGAGTCATATAACAGTAAGGTTCAGTCACTATGCTTCATTGAAGGATTTGGCCCAAAGATAAGTGATAAAGCTCTGAAACATTTCGGTACACTTAGAACAGCGGCACTAGCAAATGAGGCAGAATGGTTAAGTGTTGAGGGTATTGGTAAAAAATTAGCCACGTCAGCGTATGAATATTTCAATAATGATTACGGAGATAAGTAATGGCAGAAGAAGTAGGAATAACACCGCTTCCAGGCATGAAAATAGAAGTAGAGGTTACAAAAGTTACGGTTGGTAAAGACGGCAAAACATATGTAACAGTAATTCATAAAAATGCATCAAATTACCCTACCTTAATTTGGAAGGACTAATTGGAAAACACATTAATAGTAGATAAGACACAAGAAGTACAAATAGAATTAAAGCATTGGTCGCACTCACAAGACCAATCATTCCGTGAGTGCTTACGTAAATGGTATCTCCGTACTGTTGTAGGCCTAGAACAGAAACGCAAGTCGGATGCATTGCATCGAGGGCTGGCTATCCATTACGGATTAGAGCAGTTCCACACCTTGGATGTGCCTGATAGGTCATTAGACGTACTAGAGTATCATTTTAGTGAGTATTATGCTACACAACGCGACATTATCGCAGATGAGGCTGACTATCCTGAAGAAGCATTAACTACGTTTGATGCGTGGCATGACAATGAAGGATTGAGAACGGTTAAACAGCTATGGGATTCATTTGGTCAAGATGAAGGAATTCCAGCACTAACGCTAACAGAGTTTACGGCAGAAGTACCTATTCCTGGCACTGCTGTAAAATATCAGTATCGTTTAGATGCGCTAGTCTTAAATACTGAAACACCCTTCATTTTTGAGACAAAGAGTATGGGTAAGGATAACCGTAAAGGTTATGATATGTATGACTTGCAAGCGCCTAGAAATGTTTGGGCAGTCAACATGACCTTACAAGAAGAACAAGGCGATTCGTATGTACCTATTCACCATTTAATGTATAATTTTATCGTTTGGCCTGGAAAGCGTACTGGTGTTAGATTAGAGAGGCGTACTACGACACCTAGTGCTCCAATGCAGCTTGCAGCCGTTAGCGACCTTGGGTTAATTATTGAAGAGGCACTTAGACCTAATCTTGTTATATATCCAAATTGGCGAGGTACATGGTGTAGAAATTGTGACTTCTTTGCGATATGTGAAGCTGACTATGAAGGGAGAGACAGAGACGAAATAATTGACCAAAAATACACTATTAGAGAAAAACCAACAGGAGCAATAATTCATGAAGTGTCCAATTGAAACGTGTCTTAATTATCCAACAGCGGACAAAGGCCCATTATGTGCTGTACATAGAGTCGTAATAGAAGTGATTGAGTGGATGTGTAAAAATAAAAACCCAATAATTACAGACCTAATAACTACATCGATTTTATCGCATCAAGTAGCAAATTTAAGTAATCCTGTTACTATAGATGATATTGGCTCAGAAGGAAGTATAGTAGTAGATACGAAGCCAAAGAAGAAAACGACGAAAGGAAAGTAATAGATGGCAGTTTTACCTAATCTAAGATTTAATTTACCGTACCATATTAGTATTCTAATATATGGTTCGTCAGACTCAGGGAAAACCGTTCTTGCTAGCTGTAGTCCAAATCTCGACCCTATTGAATTAGAAATAGTTGAGAACGCTATTATGTTAGACGTAGAAGACGGTATGACAAGTTTGTACACACGAAATGCGGGTATAGCTGTTCCACGTTGGCCTGAAGACCCTGAGAAAATTATTGATAATAAGGAAGAGTTAGCACGTGGTATTGATTATATCCAAAAGAACCACGCTAAGTTAGGTATCGAATACGCCTCACTTGACTCACTTGATAGGTATCAAGAGTATGCTATAGACAATATCATTAAGGAAAAGAAACACGTACGTCCTGAGATGCAAGATTGGGGTGATATACTAGTATCATTACAGCGGCTTGGTCGTTCAGTACCTTCGTGGGGAGTGAATGCAGTTTTCACGTGCCACTCTGCTGAATTCATTGATGAAAATGACCGCATGAAAAAGAAGATGCCGTTACTACAGGGTTCGATTCGTGACAAGATTATATCGTACTTTGATGTAGTAGCATATTTGGAAAAGGTTACACCACGCGGTGCTAATGCGGTTCCGTACAGAGTCCTACACACAGTAGGTAATAATGACTTTCTAGCTCGTTCTAGGCTAGGCTCATGTATGCCTACTGAAATAAAAAATCCGACTATTCCTGGCATTGTTAATGCCTATAGAGCCGCTCGTGCTAAGCTCATTGCGAGGCTTAAAGAGACGCTTGGTGAGAGGGCCATAATCGTGGGTGAACGCCCACAAGACTTACTTGTTAAGGAGGAAGACCTGAAGTAATCAGAGAAAAAGGAAAATCGAATAATCTTTGGAGATAGTCATTAATTAGTATAAGGAGTTTTAGAAAATATGGTAGACAACGAAGTAGTAGATATTGATTTGGAAGAAGTACTTTCTGGCATGGAGGGCAAGGGTCCAGTAGATTTTGCGGATTCGGAGTCTGTGGTACCTGGGACGTATTCCGTTCTAATCAGGGACGTTAAGGCTGTACAGCGACATATCGTTCCTAATAACGGAGACCCATTTGACATCACTGAGGCGCAGTTTGACCTAGAAATCATCGATAGTCAGTACGCTGGCTGGTCAAGGGCGCATCGATTGGGTATTGGGCCACACAGTGTCACAGGAGAAATGACCGATAGGGCATTCCAGGCATCTGTAAAGAGAGTACTTGGTTCTTCACTGTATGAGAGTGATATCGCTACCCAAGGTGACGTGCTAGGACAGTACAAGGCGGCATTTGATTTACTGAAGGGTTCAAAGGCCAAGGTTCGCTTTGGTCGCAGTAACACTCGACAGAACGACGAGTCCGCACCTACCTATCCACAGGGTGGGTTTATGCACATCGAAGCCAACACTGGCGGCAGTGGTGGTGGGGCAGCACGCACGGGTGGGCCAGTCCTCTAACCTTCGGAGAGTTAGTTAATTGATTAATTGATAGAAGTGGTTTCTGGACTAGCATACCAGAAACCACTTTATGACATACATAACAATCAAATATCGGAGATTTAATGGAACATACAAAACTATGTGCTCTTGTTGCTATCGAACTTAGATACATACATGACCGTCTGACAGATGATTTGTACACACTAAATGAAAGAGATTTGCTGTTGAAGATTGGTTTAGGTATACTAGCAACAACTTCTATGATAAATGAAGAAGGCACTGTTAATCTTGTTTCTGGTTCTTATGATATAGGCTTAACCATGTCAGAAATGTTCTTGATTGCAGGTCGTTCTACGTCCACAGCGATTTATTACGAAGATAGACAAGACGAAGATGAAATTGACGCAGCACTTGACGCAGGTGAAGAAGTTGAATTAAATCAATATGATACTGAATACCCAGTAGGTTTATCGATAATCTATAAAATGTATGAGGGCATAAATTCTTTATCTAGTGATGCATTGGTAAGTAATATAACTGATTTTCTTGACAATGATGACAATCAAGATGAACATATTGAGACCACACCAAAAGATAATCCACCAGCACTAGGAGCAGAGGCAAGTTAATGGATACAAGTAAATGGGCGTTACTGTCTGAAATAAAAGATGCTGATTATCAGAATAAAGCAGCTATCATAGATGAACATAAACATGTAGTTGTTGAGGCTAAGAAGTTTGGCGGTAATAGCGATAAAATTATGCGACGTATCTTTATAGCACTTGAGTTATGTGCACATATAGATACAGACCAGTTAATTAATTATGATTTAGTATTTAAAAATAATCACGGACTAGATTAAAAATATCGAGTTATAATGAAATCTGATATAATAGGTACTAAACTAAAAATTTAATAGATGGAGACAGTATGAAACTACAAAAACCAAAGTTTTATCTTAAACAATGCCCACGCTGTAAAGTCGGAGACTTATTAGAGCTTTCTGAGGTTAGACCAATAGAGCACATAATTTATTGCATTCAATGTGGATTCAGAGAAGATTTTATAGAATGGAGAGATACACTACGATATGAAGGAACGGATTGGTAATATTTGGGACTACTGGCAGCATGAGCTTGGTGAGTACGGTAACAAGCGAAACTATATCGCAGTAATTCCAACAAATGGTGTAGTTAAAGAAAATGGTGAGTTAATGATGGGTGCTGGTGTGGCAAGACAAGCAGTTACAATGGTACGACGAATCCCTCTAGTGCTGGGTGACTTTGTTACACAGTACGGTAATAAGTCATTTTGCTTACCTCTGATGAATGAAAGGATTCCAATGGCAACCTTTCCAACTAAGGAGCATTGGCGTAGTCCTAGTACATTAGAGCGTATTGAAGAGTCGGCTACACAGCTAGCTAGGTGGGCAAAGATGAATAGTTCGTATATTTATTTACTACCACCTCCAGGTTGTGGTTTAGGTAAATTACTGTATAAAGACGTACAACCAATTATAGCTCCTATCTTACCTGATAATGTATGGGTAATGACTAGAGACGGTTGGACAGGCGCATTAACAAGAATAATAAATTGTAGTAATGGCGAAATGGTAGGTATAAGCAATGAATGATATGGGGTGTCATACGCATAATACTACATGGCAGTCTGCTGATTACGATGAATATGATGTTGGTTGTCCTAAATGTATGTCTAGTTGGTTTTATATAGAAGAAGAACTTAATGAACAGCATGAAAATGAGGCAGTACCAAACGCCTAGATAGTATATGACTGCGGCTCTTGGTTAGGGGTGTTAGATGAGTGGTACAGTTAAACCAAAGATATTTTTTATCGGAGAAACAAAAGTACGTCATGGTGAAGTACAAAATTTACTAGAGCATTTGGGTGTACCAGATTGGACTAGTGATGCAGCCAGTGATGGTGAACTATTAACTGAAATTTATGGACGCGGTTGTTACATGTCTTTCGCTAGTGAGACAGTTAACCCTAGTGAGGTAAATCCGAACTTAACGACTGTTAGGAAAACGAATAAGTCGTATTTAACTAATGTTATTAAGAAGGGCGATGGCTCTATATTTGAGCATGTAATGACCAATTGGTTCTTTGCTGACGTATCAAGAGTGTTCACACACGAATTAGTAAGGCATCGTATCGGAGTAGCTATCAGTCAAGAGTCACTACGATTCGTAAGATTGACAGATTTGAATTGGTTCGCACCTGCTGCGATTAAAGAAGACGCAGACTTAATGACTATTTATAGTGACAGCTTTGAATGGCTCTCTGAGTTACAGAGATTCTTAGCTGATAAAATGTCACTTGATAGCGGTAAAAAATTTGACGAGCTAAAGAAGCTAACA
>TARA_R110000824_G_scaffold138805_2_pt1 | contig 10956 bp, 2 predicted proteins | sample TARA_R110000824 | Tara Oceans TARA_R110000824 (sample SAMEA4397747) | marine metagenome | biome: Polar Biome; feature: [MES] marine water layer (ENVO:01000295) within the mesopelagic zone...; material: water (ENVO:00002006), including particulate matter (ENVO:01000060) such as...... | reverse complement strand
CGCCCGCCGTGGGTTTGGGGGGAGCTGTGAGGGGAGCTGTGCAGACGACTAGGGGAGCTTTGGGGCGTGCTCTGACACCGGCGTCACGTCTGTTAGACCCTGTTGCTGATGCGAGTAGAGGGTTTCCATCACCAGCCATGCGGGCACATCGCACGGATGCCCAAGCTGTTAGGTCAATGACAAAATTAGACAAGGGGGCTAGACACGCAGAGGATTTTATAAAGCCAAGTGAGCATGTACCTCACAGTCAACGAGCGATAAGGACGGGTAAGGGGAAGCGTCCACTGTCAAATCAGGAGATAAGAAAGATCCAAGCTAAGCAAAACGCAGCTGTGGAGGCTGATCGCCTAGCGAATCAGAAAGCAATCCAACAACAGCGTGTCGACTTGGGACATGTGGATGATAGTTTGCCCCGCAGCGGTAATCGAACGCAGGACGCAGCTGTGGAGATTGATAGAATAGCGAATCAGAAAGTAATCCAACAACAGCGTGTCGACTTGGGACATGTAGATGATAGTTTGCCCCGCAAATTTCAGCGAAAGCCGCAACCACAGCAGCCAAGACCGATTACACAAACGACTCCAACAACCCTTGCAGATATTACCACCCCAAAACCTGTAAAAACGCCTACAACCCTTGCAGATATTACCACCCCAAAACCTGTAAAAACGCCTACAACCCTTGCAGATATTACCACCCCAAAACCTGTACCATCACTTCCCGGTACGACGCCACCACTTCCGGGAGTCGGGAAAATGGGTTCTCTAGATGATGTTATGCAAAGTCTACCTCCAGCAGTGCAAAAGAAATTGACTGAAGTTCAGCAATTTATACAGAATCTTGGTAAGGGTGGTAAGGGAGCTAAGGGAGCTAAGGGTGGTGGGAAGGCCGGTACGGGAGCTAAGAGTGGTGGTAAGGCCGGTACGGGAGCTAAGAGAACTTGGAAAGAGTACGCTGGGGAGAAGATGAAACCAAAAAACCTAGCAATCTCGGCTATTATGTATATGGCGAGCGATCAGCTATTTGACTTCCTCATGCCATACTTAGGATTAGGACCAGATATTGGCCCAGATACATGGGATCCCACCACTCCGTGGTTTAGCGAGGACTGGGATGGTGGCGATCTTGGGGCACCTTCTTCTGTAGGTGCTGGGACACCTTCTCCTGTAGGTGCGTTTGATCGTGAAAGATTTGAAGATCAACCATCTACACCTAGTACACCTACATCTCTTACACCATCACAGGCTAGAAAAGCATCAAAAGAAAAACAAGAAATGAGAAAGAGGCAGAGGCAACAGACGGTACATAGACCGGGAGATTCGTCTTCAGCCCAAACTATGGAGCACAGACCGGGAGATTCGTCTTCAGCCCGAACTCTGGAGCACGGGATGGATGAACTAATGAACAACCCAGAACTCCAAGAGGCGGGTAGGGCCATTGCAGCGGATAAAGCAAAGCTAAAGGCGAGTGCAGATGCTGGAGATAAACAAGCACAGATCGAGTACAACCAAAGGCACGGTTTCTGGGACCGAGGGCACGAGGAACTTATGGCTGACAGAAAGCCGACACCTCAAAAGGTTGATAAAGCCAAAGCTGATCAGGCATCCCAGCTTGGATATGAGGAGATATTACTACAAAAGCAAAAAGAAGCAGAAAAAACAACAGAGCGTTATGTTCACGATCCAAAAAGCAAAAAATTATCGATAGATCCTGCTAATATTGGTGTTGCAGATATGGCTAAGCGTCAAAGGTCGGACAAGCTTTTAGATATGAGAAAAGCAGCTTCAAAAAGTCCTGATACTCCCACACGATTATGGGGAGAATCCATGAAAGCTACACGCGGTAAGATCGCTACCCGTAGGCGTAGAACACCTCGCGAACGTCAAGCGCCTCGTGCATGGGTAGAGAAACAACAAGCACAAGGACTGCCAAGCGATTATAAAACCTATCTTCAGGATCGTAGGCGCAGAATGCAACCACCTGCGAGACCAACAGAGCAGTATTCTTCACCGATTGGTCCTCAACCGGCGAGGAATTTCTACACGGGTGGGATGACTGCGGAACCCTCGCGTCCGCCCGAACCGAGTGCAATTGATAAAATCTTGGGACCGGCTGAATCTGATATGCGAAACATAGCGCCTGATGTGGATGGTTTTGGCACTCCTGTGAGCGCAGACGAAATATGGAGTGATCAGCCAGCTGGGGGTACAGGTGCCGCTACTGCTGGAGGTGCCGCACCGGGCACGGGTGATGTAGGACAGGCTTTATCCACACAGCAACAACAGGTTGCAGCTGCCACTGTTAGTTCGGGCGAAGAGATGGGTGCTCAGATAGTAATAGGTATGAAAAATAATATAAAAGGTATTGGTGAAACTATTGCAAATGAAATTAAAGCTAATCTAGCAGGAACCGATATCAAAGTTGTAGCACAAATGGGTCCGATTCAAGTTCAACTAACAGATGGCGGTAGAATGCTCGACAAGCTCAGTACAGAGACCGTAGCCACAACCGAGAAGGGATTAGCTAGTTTCTTTGGGCGATTGTTTAATAATGACAGATCTTTGAAGGACGGCGATACTGATCCGGTAACCCCAAGTCAAATCTCTAACCAAAAGTGAAATTAAAAGGTAAATATTATGGCTGATACCGTTGTAATGAAATATGGCACTTTTGACTTTTCCAGTGTTGGTGCTAATCCTATCTTTACTATCAACAAAGAGATGTTAAGGACTGGTGGTCAACTTTCTTTAGGAACAAAGATTACAGTTACTTTAAATGGCACTATTTTATTGCCAGAAGCTGTGCCTATGGGTGGTCTCTCAGACGTTACAGCCCGCATTACTGCACTAAAGACCGCAATGGCCAAAGATTATGATAAGTTTCATTTAAAATGTGGCGATGGTATTATTTATGAAGGATATCCTCTTGTTAATAGTATAGACTTTTCTAATCATGGTCAAGACAACTATGTTATAGCTGCTGATTATACTATTTCTTTAAGTTTTAATCGTTTAGATGCTACAGACAAAGATGGATATGAAATAGCGGGATTCCAACAAGGGAGTACAGGAGAAGACGGACAACCTACAGATCTTACAGCATATAACTTACTTTCTGCTTCAGATGAATTAAGTGTGGAATTTTATGAAGATAATGACGGAGGAACGATTACTTATTTCTCTGGAGGTGCAGAGCTATCCAAACCCACTGTTGTGTCTGTACAAAGGAGTCTTTCGGCACAGGGTATGGGAATGTCGAAACATAAAGACGGCGTTCAAGCTGAGTTTAGCGCTGAAGAAAGCGCACGATTTTGGATTATGGCGCAAATAGCACAAGATGAGTCTGAAGGTATTAAAAATTTATTTTGTGTAGAGAATTTTAAAATAATAAGTAGAGTTAGGACCGTAACTTCTAATAAGCTTGATGGGAGTTGTAGTGCTAATGTCACATACTTATTATCTGAACAAGAGGATGATAAAAGATATATAGAAAATTTTGATGTTACTGTGGAACTGTCAGCCGATAGTCCTTTGACTACAGTTAATGTTAATGGCACTATACAGGGTTTTTCTGACGTAGAGTTCACAACAGCTACGGATGTAACGCAGTGTGATACGCCTAATACTAAAAAATCTGCATTTGATAGTGCTACAGACGGATGGGAAGTGGTTAAGTCTAAAATTTATAATAGAGTAAATAGCTTTTTTGAAAATAATAGTTATGTAGATGCACACGGTGTTGATCTAACAACTCCGATTGACAAGGGAAAGTTACATATTCAGCCTGTAACTGAAAGTATTGGCTATAATACTCAAGGGGGTACAGTTACATATAGTAGAAGTTATAATAATAGGGTTGAATTTTGGAATGATCAAGCATTAGTAGAAACTGTTTCTTTTACAACTAACAATCCTACCGATATATATGCTAGCCTGACTGTTTTAGGAAGAGCTAATGGACCACTATTTCAAAACATGGGTACTAAAACTCCTGAAACAAGAGATTTAGCTATTGATGCGATAGTCCCACCCGTCAAAGTAACGTCAACAACGATTGCAAACGACGGAGATGTAGGTAAATCGGCCCAGAAATATAGTAAGCTTATTACAGAGATAGAGAATCAATTTGGAGCCGGGGCGGTTTATTTTAGAAATAGTGATACTGAATCATGGGAACCTACAATGGGGCATTATACTAGATCTGTTTCGTGGACGGTAGGAACATGCTAAAGTAGGAGAGGACTTATTTAATGGCATCTGAAATTTGTACACCAGCTAATTTATATGGACCGTATGAGCAAACACTGTTCTTAGGATGTAGTGTTTTAGGCTTTACGGCTTCTGCTGGATGGGGTGGTCAAGCTTCGGAAGTAACTATAGAGCTAGTACAAGATCCTTGTGCTGCTAAAGAAGGTCATTTTAAGCGGGTATGGACATCTGGTGGAGGAACCATCTTAGCCTCTCCTCTTCAACATACTGGTCCTGATCCGGGCTTTACGAATCCCAATATAGGCGCGCCCGCATACTTTCGTGTTCAAGATTTTGAATTTACTGGCTTAATTCAGTCATATACTAAAAAAAATAGTACTAGCTCTATTGCTTATTCTGTAAAATTAGTAGATCCCAGACCTATTTTAGATCATGCTCAAGTTATTTTAGATAATTATCAAGGCGGTCATCAAGGTCTTTATAATGTTTTCAATATATATGGATATTTAGAATATATTAATTCTACTGCTGGCCCAGACGGTAATTTTTGTGGAGATAATCTATTAGTACATTCAGATGGAGGTGGGGGAGGAACAGCGGTTGGCGCACCAGCCCAAGGTTTTGGTGGGGCGCGAAGAAACGATAGAGGGATTTCTTGGACCTTAATTAAACAGGCTTTAAAGGATTTAGCTGGTGGTCCTTATGGGACTAATAATCAGGCGTATTCTTTAGGCGCTCTATTTTATCGTCAAGGTACTAATAATGGTTATGGCGAATTAAGCTTTCCTAATTTTAGCTCTCCTTCTGCTGGTGCTAGATATGTTTTAGATATTAGCGAACTTCCAGATCCCTATTCTTGGGACTATCGTATAGCCGGTCCTATAGTTAGTCTAAGCGATCTTATTAATCAGGTATGTGCAGATGCGGGTGCAGATTATTATGTAGAGTTGTTGCCATCAAGCAACAGCCTAGTAATTAAAGTTAGAACCGTCTTTAGAACACAGGCCTTGGGGTCAACTACTACTATTAGCGATTTTATAGCAGCTAAAGATGTAGCCGCCGGTGGTAATGGCGTTATATCAGCCTCCATGGGGAGAGAGCTTAGATCAGATGTTAACAGTACGTTATTAATTGGTGGTAAGGCCAGACAATATTTTCAACAAACCAATACTGACTATATTACTCCTTTTTGGGGTTTTGATATTGATGGTAATCTTCAACAGGGAAAGTATTTAAACGAAGAGTGTGGTGCAAAGTGTGAGGCAAATTGTTGGCGTGTCTTATTAGATTTTAGGAAAATTAATTTATCATTAGGTAATCAGGTTACACTGGGTCTTGAAAACAATAGCTTTGGACAAAGTGGTTTTGGGTGGGTTTTAGAAGTTGAATTAAGAATGGCCATGGGGGACTATGAAACTTTTCAAAATAAGATTATAAATGATATTCATAAAAACTGTGAGACCGGAGCAGATACGGTATTAAAACGATATTTTAAATATTCTTTATTAGCTCATGGTTCAAAAACCGACAAACAAGACCCTCTGGGTGAGCGTGGTCAGACACAGTCGGCAGTACCGGGTTCGAGGGGAACCGAGGCGAACTATGAGGGTACAGAGCAAGCCGATGGGTGGATTTCCGCCAAGTCAGAAAGAGATAAGCAGACATTATATAATTGGTTGCACGCTTATGCGGCTGAATATTATGGTAGGAAATTTCTTACTCTAGTTCCGGGTGTGTGCTTAATCGACTCGACCGTTACTGATCCAACACTACCTATTAGTAGTCCAACAAATATAACTACTATTTATAGCGACGAACCATCTACAGAGGGTGGCTGGCCCTCTTTAACTGATCGCATATCTACAGTTATCGACAGTATGGATATACTAGGAATGACTAACTATACTGTTCAGTCTGATCTATTTAAAGACGACGTGGGTAAGCTTAGTCCTATTCTTAAGTTTAGATCTACTGGAGATTTAGATGTGTCTGATCTAGCAGTGGCTGATTATGTTACAGATGGTACTGATGGATCGGGAGTATGGTTGAAGGGCTCTATAGATTCACAGTGGGTTGCTGGGTCTCCGATATATGGCGATAGTCATTATAACTCGGTAGAAAACGGAGGCGGCAGAAAACTTTCGGCCCTAATCACCGCTCCCGCCAGAATGGGTCTTGGAGATCCAAAAGCGGTAGCGAAGACCAATCAGAATGCAATTCCAACTGGTGTGGCAGATGGTGTGACTGATGCATATATGACTGAAGCACAAACTTCAGGTAATAGTAACAATGTGGGTGGGCACTCAGCTACAGCAGGTTCAGTTGGTGCAGCCTTTGTACATCCTCAAGCTATTGGAGTACCGCTCAAAAGCAATACCAGAACCTATGGGCCTTGGTATGTGGCGGGTGCTAATCCCGGATCTGTCACATGTGAAATAGATGATGGGCTTGTGCCTTGGGAGTATGGTGGTATTTCCTTTATGAATGCTGCGGGAATTGCAAAGGTGAAAAATAGTGCTACGGCAATGCAGTTTGGCGATAGGGGCGAAGTTACCGTTCCCGGTTATCCCAATCTTTCTGTTGGGTCTCCGCTCTCCGATAACCCATCTCTTTTGTTTATTTCAAGATCGTTAAGTATTGATACTAAACAATGGCCACGCGGTCCTGCCTCATATGGAGAAGTCAATTGGGCAGCTCCTGCACTACCTGCGGGTGGAGGAGCTTCAGTCACCAATATTAACGTTTCTGTTGGCACAGAGGGTGTTACTACCTCATATACTATTAGCACGTTTACACCAGTGTTTGGAAGGTTCTCTAAAGGCAATGCGGATCGAATCAAGCAAATTGGTTTAAACAAATTGGCTGGTGAACGCGAAAGAAGGGCTGATGCTGCTGTTCAACGAGCACTGAAAATGTCAGAAGATCGTCGTAACGCCCAAGCTCCAATTCTTGGTGAGGATCCTATTGCTCCAAAAAGTCCAGCAATATGGTTCGTAGGAAAGCTTACAGAAGATGGCAGAAGAAAGATTGTTATTTCGGCAGATTCAAGAGATCTAGTATATAATACCGACTATGACAACAATGCGATCATGACTATGGACGGTTTCTTTCGGCCAGTATCTGTGACAGGCGGTGTGGAACAGAGTTTGATAGAAGCTGGAAAGGGCAAGTTTATACCGCGTATTAATCAACAAAATCCCACTGGTGAGATTGGTCAGTACGCATTAGCAGGAAATAATCAAACCGCCGCTCCACCTCCACCAGTTAATGAATATACCGGGTTACCGATTAGGCAAAAATATTTAGATTTTCTTGGAGATCCTTATCATAATACAGGACTGTTTGATGATTATCGAACTAAGCTTGTGGATGGAGTAAGTCTTATTCCAGCCTATTTAGGTAATGATGGCTTAAATCCTTATGGGGGTCACGATATTGAAGGGGTGGCCAGAAAAAATTTAGACTATTTGTCTAGTCAAAGTCCAACTAGTAACAATACCTTATTGTTTCATGATGGTGCGTCAATGCCAACAGGTGGTTCTGGATATGCAAATGACTATAGATTTTTGGCACATCGTGGACCACTAGTGATACACGGATGGGGTTATGATATTTATGGTAAGCCTATTCCAAATGCATCAGGGGATGGTGGTGCCAGCACTGGTAATTTTAGTACTAACTATGCTGGCTTATCAGATAGATTTAAAGATAACTGGTTGGGTGATGCTCGTAATTGGCCTGTAGCTCCAGTGGATTTAAGATTTGATAGAAAAAGAGGTGTGTGGACTATCCCTCCCGCTTTTCGATTATATCAAGTTGAAAGTGTTAATGGAGCTGCTGCGGGTGGAACGGGCACGTTTGAAATTGTCAAATCTAAAGACGACTTATCTGATGCTAGTGGAAATCCAATTGCAAGTGGTTATCCAACTATTCTAGCAGAAAACTGGAGTAGTGTTTCTATAGCTCAAACCGAAAGAAACGTTGCGTATTATGATACGCCTTCTTCTAGTTATTGGTTATTGGGTGGAGGTGGTGGAAAAGTTATAGCAGGAGTTTCTGCAAGTGGTACACCTGCTGTATATAATAATACATTTAGAACATTGCTAGACGGGTGTATATATATTTGGCCATTTGTAAAACCTAATGAATTTGAAACAGGGACTATATATATACCGGACGATAAAATATCATTTGATATTGATGTTTTTAATAGTGAAACAAATTATCTAGCTGGTGCGGAAACAAGATTTACAGGAGATGGTCCATTATGTCAATACCATAGTTATGTTGCTCCTACTGGTCAAATTCCGGGACCGTTTGATACGGGTGCTTGGAATCGATCAGGATGTGCAACGTCTGTACAATTCATAAATACTGGCATAACTAATATTGGTCCGGGCGATTTTTCTATTGATTCAGGCTGGCAAAGGGCGACTGGAGAAACTTATCTAGATACTGGATGTACCGTAAGTTGGAATCACGGTATGTTTACCACGCCTGTTCAAGGACATTATGTGGAAGGAGGAGGGGGAAATGATATTTTGGTTTGGTATGATTGTGAAATCATGAAAGGATGGAATAATATCGCATGAGTAATATTGCTAATCCCGGATGCTGTTGTGACATTGGTCCATACTATCCGTGGCTATGTTATGAAACTGGCACTTTAGAAAAAGGAGTGGGTGTAAGCGTTGCTCCCCACACCGGACAAGTAGTTCGGACACCTATCGTTACAGTTTCATTTAATGCTTACGGTAGTGGTACTGTGCCATGGTATGATGCAGAAGCATCTTATGTTTCTGGTGCAAAAGCCTATGTTCCAGCAGACAATAAAGTCTATACTGCGACTGGTGGGCCAGCTGGAGCTGATAATACAGCTGCTGGTCCGTTTCATAGCGATTTAGTTGGTGGTGCGCTATCCGTGTGGGATGCTGGGATTGAAATTCCTAATCAAGATATTGATAAACATTGTGTAACTCCTGAAGGTATGCCAGTAGATTCTACTGCCGATAAACACTATATTAGATTTGATGTTTGGGAGGATTCGGGTACACCTATTGCAGAAGTAGGAAATATGGCATTGCGTACTCCGGGTGTTAGCTATGCTTGGCATATTATTGAAGATAAACGAGTTTTTCCAGCGTTTACTGGTAATGATGCCGAGGCAGACCCAATAGCTTATCGTGCGGGCGGTTTAGCATCAACATATCTGGGTTCGTCCGACGCTGAATGTCCCGGCGGTATTACTTGTGATGAAATTTTACACAATGGTCAAACTAAATGTTGTACGGAGTGGGTGGCGAAAGGTGACGTTCCAAAAGGCGCCTTTGATAAAGACGAATGGCAGGTTGTTAATCCAAATATGTCTAAGTATTGGTTGGTCTTGGCCGATTGGTCTGAACCGCAAGCATGGATAAGTGGTGAGCCCGGTGTGATAATTGCATCGAGAAACTTGAGTAGTGCAACAGTTGCAGATGATGCAATTTATGATACAGTGGGGATGGATGGAATTGTGATGAGCCAAATACGTGAGCCCGCTGAAGACTTTATGATTACACAGTCTCTTGTGCAAAACAATCTTATGATGTTGCCGCAAGTCAAACGCGCTTTTATGTCGAATACTATGAGTAGTCCTGCCCCATTATCAAGAGGAGAGAATATGGGTTGGGGTAATCAGACTACAAATATTAAACATGGTTGGTATGAGCGGCCACATGTAAATCCAATATCACAACAATTTGAAACAGCATTGTGTAATAAGGCTAAAAAACACGATGCTAAGGGAGGAGACGCTCCCAGTAAGGCTGATCAGTATGGTGCTGAGATTTCAGCGAACCTCTCAACCATTAGCGCTGATGATAAAGATTTTTATTATTTTGAGATTATTCCTCTTGAAGGTGAAGGTGGTACGCCTTATTTGTGTGGCGATAAAGAAACGTGTGACGGTGATGGAGCTTTACCCGGCGGTGGATGTTGTGAAGAAAGGGGTGGGGATTATCCACAAGAAGAAGGTGCGATGCGACGTAAGATTGTAGTTCAGCATTGGCATAGAGACGGTGCTACTATTAATTATTCAGGTAATTTAGAATATCCCTCTTGTAGTGGTAATTGGAAGGGGCGGTTTTGTGAATATGGAGGACTATCTCACGATTCGTCTAAAAGGGGAACATTAACTAGTTGTGATCCTCAAGATTGTAATGATAAGTATGGAATCAGCCATACACGGGATACCAACCCTGATGCAAACGGATGGTCTAAATGTAGCGCTGCTCGACCAGCAGATATTATATATAGTTTTCAGGGATTTGATGAAGTTCATGGAATACGCAAAAGAAGAAAAGTTTGGTATGGTGATGATTCGTGTAGAGGTGGCAGTCGGGCTCTGCGGGCGCCCGGCGCACTTCTGGGCACTCAGTTCTCTCGTAATGATGGTTTTACAGAAACTAATAAGTATGGCGCAGGATATTATGAAACACATCCAGAAGTCTATGGAATTGCACCGCGCGTTCCTATGCGGAGTTTGTCTGTCCGGTCGAGACGCTGGGGTCCACCAAATATTCATTCAGATCCCGATGTAGGTGTGCCCAATACGTGTGTTATGTCTAACTATCAATGCAACTCCAATGGGTATGGTGCCAAATCGGGAGAATTTAATGGAACTGTGGCTAGTTATACGGAGAGGATTACTCCTACGTGTGAGTGTGGTACACCTAAACAGGGGGCTCCTAGTTCAGCTACTTTAGACGAT
>TARA_R110000824_G_scaffold237809_3_pt1 | contig 10963 bp, 18 predicted proteins | sample TARA_R110000824 | Tara Oceans TARA_R110000824 (sample SAMEA4397747) | marine metagenome | biome: Polar Biome; feature: [MES] marine water layer (ENVO:01000295) within the mesopelagic zone...; material: water (ENVO:00002006), including particulate matter (ENVO:01000060) such... | reverse complement strand
CCAGCTATGGACGACGAGCCAGCTATGGACGACGAGCCAGCTATGGATATGGACCCGACTCTCGATGATGAGCCGGCCGGCGATATGGGCGGCGTTGTCACAGCGGAAGCTGCCCTGGAAGGCTTAAGCAATTTCTTGGAGGGTCTAAAAGATCCCGAAGTTGCTGCCGCGATCGCAACTAAAGTTCAAGTTGATATGACCGATTCCGGCGATGAGACTCCTATGGACGCTGAGCCGGAGATGGACGACGAGCCAGCTATGGGCGACGAACTAGCTATGGACGACGAGCCGGAGATGGACGTGGACGTAGTTGACGACGAAGAAGAAGACCAAGAAGAAATGTTCAACGAGGTTGTACGTAGGGTCGCGAAAAGATTAATGAAGAAGTGAGAATAAATCTCTAGAGCGCTAAAAGGCGGGCCCGACGGCCTGCCTTTTTTTTTAATTAAAGGAGTTGTGGTGATAAAATTAAATGATAGTACGACAAAAGATAATGAAAAAGAAGATGCTAGCGATCTAGCAACAATGATTAATATGGCCCTAGAAAAGCCTGAGCTGCGGGCTACGGCTATTTATGGTGACATTAATGAAGAGAGATGCGCCGAAGTAATTTATAGCATGTTAGCTTTAGACCTAACCGGTGTATATGTTGAGAAAGCAAAAGATGGTGATGAAGAGATATCAACAGCCAACCCAATAGAATTCTATATCTCGACTTATGGAGGCCAAGCCACAGAAATGTTTGCAGTCTACGATACAATGAGAGATATCAGAGAAAGGGTGCCGATCCATACCAAGGGGCTCGGCAAAGTTATGTCGGCTGGTGTCTTGCTACTAGCAGCCGGCACCAAGGGTGAAAGAAAAATTGGCAGGAACTGCAGAGTGATGATACACGGAGTTGTCGCCGGCTCGCATGGCCATATCGCGGACATAGAAAATGAGTTCTCAGAAACTAAATACACTCAAAAAATGTATGTCAAAGCCTTGGCGGAAGAGACTGACATGACAGAAAAATATATTAAAAAACTTATGGACAGAAAAACAAATGTGTATTTAGACGCGATAGAAGCGGTTAGCTTGGGAATTGCTGATATTATTATCTAATTGTATAGAGGTACAAATATGAACAAAGATGAATTAAAATATATTAAAGAAAACTATCTTAATATTAGGCCGCACGAGATAAAGTTTGATCTAAATACTATCATGGAGCTAGTTGAAGAGCTTACCGGAGAAGCCGGCCTTTTGACAGAAGCAGCCGATCAAAAAGACATAACGCTTAGGCTCCCTATTATTCGTATCTCTGAAAAGATGTGGGGGAAAGAAGGGACAAAAGACAGGGAAATCATTCAGAGTTTACTTTCTAAAATTGTTGCTAAGGGTGACAATCTGACTGAAAAAGTTCAATATATTAATGAATTTATTGAGAACCCACCGGTAACTGACGATGTATCAGAGATCCTATCACACATTGTTTTATTAGACACATTAACTAATATTTTGCTTCATTTTAATGCTTCTGCTGCTGGATTTGCTTTCGAGGGCTTTCTCGCGGCGCTACTTAGCGGTACACAAGTACCAGCTGGCACGGCAGGTATTCAAGATTTGGTTGACAATGACAAGAATCCAGTCAGTTTGAAACTGCTTGGCGAAAAACCTGGAGATGTGCATGGCAGCTACAGAGATTTGGTTGATCATTTTATTGATCCTGGTGGTCTGAAACAAGATCCTGAAAGCAATCAATATGTAGGACAAGCCGGCGGCGAAGGACAAATGACCTATATCATTGGACTGAAATCGTTTAGAGAAGCTGGATCTGCAGCTGCTCTAACTGGTGGCGAAGCACAGGCGATTAGATTTTTTCAATTTGATTTTAACGCCCAAACATTTTTAGAATCTTTACTTTCTTTTGAAAAGAACTATAAACTATTGTTGCTCCCAAAAGATTTATCTGATGATCCATCGGTTCGCGAACCGGCCACTGAAGACGAGGCTTATAGCCCTATTTCCATGTATACTGACGAGGCAAGAGGATGGCTCAAAACTGGTCCCGGTGGTCAAAACCACTACATGAAGATACTTGATCTTTATGATGCTGACTATGCTAAGGAGTTATTCACTGGCGTGCAATTAAAGGGCGATGAGAACGGAAAGAATTTCCGGCTCTACTACCCATCAGGCGATTTAGTCACGTTTGAGAGACTTCCAAGGGGCGATTCTCGCTGGAAGAAGCAAGGCGCCAAAACTTATGAGGGTTATCGTACTTTTAAAGAGTCAGTTGCTATGCTCCGCGCGGCCCTTGACCAAGGTTCGGATCAGTTCTGGGGATTAATCGCCAGAACGGCCGGCTATGAAGGTTCTGCCGGCGAAACACAATTCATCGTAAGCGCTAGCTATTACAAACCAAAATTCTATGACAAGGACGGCTTCGGTTATCTTGGGGCAATCAAAATTGGCCAGCAAGCTGTTAGAGATTTGGCCGAACAGTACGTTGAAATTCTTAATGAACAAATATTTGAACTGTTTTCTAGAGTTGAAAAATTATCTAATGAAATTAATTCTTACTTCATTGGCGGTGATAAAGAACAAGGGATCGAGGCTGCTCGTACCGCCGGCCAAATTGAAAAACGTCAAAGAACATACCTTAAAAAAGCAGAAGAAAACACTTAAATAATACATTGACTTAATTTATAATGTACTTATCATATAATCAGAGAGGTATATGTGTCTAAACAATACGCTGATAGCGAAGAGCTACAAAAGAAAATTTTGTCCGGTGTTAATAAGTTAGCGAACAACGTCGCAGCAACTTTAGGCCCGAAAGGAAGGAACGTCATTCTCGCGAGAAAAGGGTCAAGCCCGATCGTGACCAAAGATGGGGTGACCGTGGCTAAATTTATCGATTTTGAAGATCCGTTTGAAAATGCTGCAGCGCAGCTGATAAAACAAGCGGCCACAGAAACAAACAATTTGGCCGGCGACGGTACAACAACCTCAACTGTCCTGGCCCGGGCGATCTATTGCAAGAGCCAAAAATATCTTTTAGCCGGCGCTTCACCGGTCGACCTAAAGAGAGGTATGGACAAGGCAGTGGAACAGATTGTCAGGAAATTAAGTGATATCTCTAGGCCCGTTGAGTCTAAAGAAGACGTTGAACATGTAGCTACAATCTCAGCCAATGGTGACAAAACAATTGGCAGACTAATTGCGGAGGCAACAGATAAAGCCGGTCATGACGGCGCCATCACAGTCCAAGAGGCCAAATCTTTCGACACTAGCTTAGATATGATTGAAGGCTTCAGATTTGATTCTGGTTACTTCGCACAAGCTTTTGTTACTAATAAGAGGCGTAACGCGGTTGAGTACGACGACATCTTATTATTGGTGACTGACTACAAAATTGAGACAGTACAAGAAATACTCCCCGTCTTAGAATTAGCAGCGAGGGAATCTAAACCATTTATCATTGTTGCTGAGCTGGTCGAAGGCCAAGCCCTCGCAGCGTTGATTATGAATACGGTAAGAGGCTCGATGAAAGTAGCTGCTGTCAAAGCTCCTGGCTACGGGCAGGAAAGAAGGAACGTAATGAGCGATCTGTGTATCTCTACTGGCGCAAATTTTATATCACGTGACTCCGGCAAAAAGCTAAGTGAGACGAAACTTTCAGATCTAGGTTCGTGCAAAAAGGTTGAAGTGTTGAAGAATCAAACTACTTTTGTAGGCGGATCCGCCGACTGGAAGAAGATTGACGAGACCATCGAGGCATTGAGGACAGAAATAAAACAAACAGAAAGTATGGACGAATGTCGCAGGTTGCAACAAAGAATAACTAGACTCAACAGCGGTGTTGCTATAATTAAAGTAGGAGCGCCAACAGAAGTTGAGATGATCGAGAAGAAGCACCGGGTCGAAGACGCTTTGGAAGCAGTGAGATCTGCTCAATCTGAGGGGATAGTGCCCGGCGGAGGCGCCTCTCTGATACATTGCCAAGATTTTAAAATTGACGCTGTTAACGAGGGCGAAAGCCTGGGAGCAAGTATCATTCGCCAGTCGCTTGAAGCGCCGGCACGACAAATAGCAGAAAACGCAGACCAAAGCGCCGATATGATTTTGTACTCTTTAAGGGAAAAAAGCGAAAGCTTTGAATTCGGCTGGGACTTTGTTAACAATAAAATGGACAATATGTTCAGCGCAGGAATTGTCGACCCCGCCAAAGTAACCCGAGTCGCATTACAAAATGCGGTTTCAGTTGCATCAACATTGATCACAACCAGCAACGCGGTTGTAGAGGAGTAGAGCATGAAAGTAAAAGTAGCTTATACAGCAAACCTAGAGGATGTGCCAGAACTAGTTAGCCAGTTGCTAGCAAATATGAGGCTTAAGCTAGAACAAGCAGCGTCAAAACTTAGGTTTAACCCGGTAGAACTTGAAAAAATGGCTCATGAACTACAAGTTGTAAAAGACAGCTTGGACGTTATCACGTCACAAATTGATGATGTAATGAATATGACCTCTGGTTGGATCGCAGCTATCGCGCCACCGACACAGCCAGATAAGGATCCCGGGCTGTACAGCCCCCCAAGAGCGCCCGATGCGGAGACAACAGAGGGGGACTATGATGGGACAGCTGATTAACATTGGCGAATTAGTATACGTACCCTCCCAGGTAACATTACACACTAGATCAACAGTAATGAGGCTGCAGCACCCTCAAAACTTGCTCATTACTGGCGAAAAAGATGGCAAATATGAAGTATATTACGAAGGTTCAGCCTGGATGGTTAGCCACGACGACGTTTACAAATTAGGAGAGAGAAAATGATAAAGTTTGTTGAAATTTATGAGAGTTCTGCTGGGTATGATGACAACATAGGTAAGTGTAAAGCTAATTTCTCTTTGCGAGAATTATATTTAAACCCTAGCTATATTATATCAATGAAACGAGATACTAGGCTACAGGCAAAATCTAAATCTGGCGAGGTTGTTGACGGGCTGGACAAAAATGCTAGCTTCTCAGAGCTGACCGTGGCGGTACCAGGCCACAACTCAAAAACTTTTAGCGTGATTGGGCACCCAGATAGCTTTTTAAGCAAGCTTGGCAAGTTTAAATGAGATATATACTATTTGTTCGAGAGAGCTGTGTCTTCTGTGTTAAAGCTCAGGCCCTCCTAGACAAAAAAAACTTAGACTATAAGGTCATAGATTTTGCTCCAGAACAAGATTTAATCTTAAAAGAAATTAAAGATGCCTATCAATGGGATACAGTACCAATGATTTTTCAGCGGAATGGAGATTTAATTAAATTTATTGGTGGGTACACTGGTTTAACAGAGCACTTGGGCAATGAGTAGCGAAGAAAAAACAAAGTTTTTTAGCTTAACATTAAAATATATGTTAGAACAGCTGCAACAAACAGATGACCAATTAATTTTCGGCCAAGCTTTGCTGCAACACTTTTTCAACTCAGAGGGCACTGATTATAGTGGCATCATAGAAATAGTTGTAGATATTATGTGGCTTAATTATTCTGTGTTGAAAATTTTAACGCCGTTGGTTGAAGACACAGAGCCCCAGCTCAACGAAAGCTCAGGCGAAAGTGAGTATATGATAGACGAAACATCTATGTTAACGCTGCAAACAATAGCTATTTCAAGATATCAGATGAACAGAGAACTGAACCAGCGCTCTTATTCTATACTGGCTCACTAACATGTTAAAAGGCATAATACTATTTGTCATAGCAAATGTTCTTGCTTGGTTCCAATTCAATTCACAATTTGTTTGGGGCTGGTTTGAAGATCGGCCTATTATAACATGCGCTGTCTTTGCTTTTCCTATGTCTATTGTTTTCTGGTACGCAATTAATTCTATAATGCTAGAAACCGGCCAACTATGGACGACTAAGCTAGTTGGGTTTGGCGTGGGTAACATAGTGTTCGGAATATTAACTTGGCTGATGCTGGGGGAAAGTCTTGCAACAGCTAAAGCGATAATCTGTCTTTCTTTAGCTTCTATGATCATAGGGATCCAAATATTTTGGAAATAAGCAATGGTTGGAAGGCCGCTAAGAGGTTAGCCTAGGCGATTGAGCCGACTTTGCCCTCTTTCTAGCATAGTTATATATAGATGGGAGGAACTCGTGCATTTTGTTACAGATAAAAAAAAGCTAAGCAAGCCCTGTAAACCCTGCCAAAGTTTGCCAGACGGCTTAAACGTAGGCAACAAGTTACTGGAGATTTTAGCACGGTATGGTGACGGAGTAGGCCTCGCGGCCAACCAAGTTGGTATAGACATATCGGTTTGTGTAATAAAAGTTAACAAGCCGTTAATATTAGTTAACCCACGGATTGTTGGAAAGTTCGGGAAAAGTTTTTTTCAAGAGGGTTGTCTTTCTTTTGAGGGTGCTTATGTTTTAACTGAACGATGGACTGACATAGTTGTTAGTTCAGACAACCACAAGAATCAACTGTTTTTTTCGTTTAAAGACGATGCTTTGGAGTGCGTTTGCGTGCAACATGAGGTCGACCACTTGAACGGAATTACAATGTTTGATAGAGCTGTAGATAAGGAGATATTAAATGGCTAGAGCTAGCACGAAGAGATGGGCGTTAAGTAGCCCCAACAAGAAAACCACAATTGGTAATGGCATCTATAGTAAGAAGCCGCATGGCGGCGGTGAAACCTTCTATGATCAAAGGGCTGGTTCAACGCCCAGCAAGTCCAGGCGCCGCAAGAAGCCGTATAGAGGCCAAGGTCGGTGACAGAACCTCGCCTTTTCTTAGAAATTCCTCTGCCTTCGATAGAAGAAGCTATTCGTTTTGAAGAGTGGCTTGACCAAAAAAAAGAAGAAGAGGAAAAAGAACAAAAAGAGCGCACCCGGGTGATAATAATTGACATTTAGGAGTTCAAAACTATGAAAGTATATGTTCCCGATAAGAAAGCGAACGTGATAAGCGAGGTAATGCAAGATCTCTATATGCTTAAGAAAGCGATAGACTACCAATCTGGTACTGCAGCCGGCAGAATCAATATGGTTGATGCAATCAGAGATAAGCTAAAAGTGTTGCTCCAAAGAATGGGCCAACCTAAGGAATAATTTTACATTTTTTAAAATGTGCTTATACTTATGACTCATAATCAAAAGGAGAATATTATGAAGATTGCGTGTACAGCCTTTGTGCTGATGTTGGTAGCCAGTTACGGCTGTGCAACAGATGATTTAGTTGTGGGCCCCGCCCAGCTTGGGGACGTTGTTGAGGATACTGTAACTGAAGGGCCACTCGATACATCGAGTCCTGATGTATCGGCGCCTGACGATTCGAGTCCCGCCGGCGAAGAAGAGACAACAACAGATGTTACTTCTTCAGAAGATGGTAACGGCTTGGGTAGAGCAGATGTTCTTCTTATTGTAGAGGGAGATATAATGGAAGTCGGCCTGGACTCAGACCCAACGTCGTTTTTTAGCCCAGCGTTCCGCTATGTTCCTTCAAGCCCTTTCCAGGGCCGATAGCACCTAGCAACTAAGACGCCCTCGGGCGTCTTTTTTTTGTGGCATTGTGGCGGAATTGGCATACGCAGCAGACTTAAAATCTGTCGCCCATCGGGCTTGAGGGTTCGAGTCCCTCCAGTGCTACTAGATATGTGGGCTCTTAGCTCAGTTGGTTAGAGCCCCCCGCTCATAACGGGGTGGTCCTCGGTTCGAGTCCGAGAGAGCCCACCATACATTCTGATATAGTTCAGTTGTCAGAGCCAACTCATCTTTACAACCTGAATTTGGATGTTATGATTAAAGTGTAAGCGCAAAGAGTTTGGGCTTTATATAATGGAGAAACTAATGGAGAAACAAAATGAACGAATTTGCAAAGTGGCATAGCGGCGACGATCTTTTTAAGAGAGTAATGCTTGGCGTCGGAATCGGCGGCACTATATTTGGTCTTTACCTTATGTGCTACTAGGCCGGCGTAACTCAGTGGCAGAGTATCACGTTGCCAACGTGAAAGTCGACAGTTCGAATCTGTCCGCCGGCTCCATATACGCGCCCGTAGCTCAGTTGGATAGAGCATCGGCCTTCTAAGCCGAGGGCCACAGGTTCGAATCCTGTCGGGCGCACACTACTTTCATCACTATTTATATTATGATGGAAGTTGGAGATTTGGTTATATTAGATGCAAATTCACATTTTGTTAACGGCATCGCCGATATTATAGGCGTGCCCTTCAACGAAGTCGGGGTGGTCACTGCAGCTGAATGTGGTGTGTGCTCTATTATTTTCCCATCGATGGGAGGCGAAGTTAAAAACTTTATGCAGGAAGATTTAAAAATTATAAGCGAGGCAAAAAAATGAGAGGAAATAAACTTCTGTTTTCCAAATGTAAAGCAGAGCGTATTAAAGGCTATAAAAAACTGATTAAGAACCAAACAGTTGAATATAACCCACCTGCGGAGATAGTACAAGGTATCTCTGAGGCAATGTCTGCACAAGGTTATGAGGTGTCAAGAGAAGAGAGCGCCGCTTACTTGCAGGCGTCCTACGCTGCTTTTGATCGTAGATATTATCTGGGGAGAGACAAATAGCTTATGGCCAAAAAAAGCCTTAAAAAAGAAATCTTGAGAAGAGCTGAAATTCTAATCGAGGATGAAGCCGCCGACGCGGTCACTCTTTATGATGTAGACTATGTGTTCCACGACTATGATGCAGACGTTCAAACATTTTATGTATTCGAAGGCTCTGCCTCTCCAAACTCCGTTGAACATTATATGATGGAAAGCTTGCAAGAAAAGCTCCAGGAAATCGACCCTAGATACCGGGTCGGCATTATGTATCAGGAACGAGACCCGGAGCCAGAAGTGTAATAATGGACGATTTCAAACCAGCCTTATATTTTTTTGCATTTGACGTCTTATTAATCGTTCTTATAGCAATAATATATAACAGTTGTTATTAATTTTTACCTCAAGGCTATTTATCTTACAATGTACCTACCGTTAACAGGATACAAAAAAAAAGATGATCTTGAGGTAAAAATGAAAGTAAACTCAACAAACACAAATCAAGCAGCTGCACCGGTTGCACCCCCGCGCCAGGCAGCACCGGACAATAATAAGGCTCAGGTACAGAAAGCGCAGCAGAATACAAATGTACAACAGCCCGAGGCCGTGAGCGAAAAGTTTAAGAGCCACAACAGCAGTAATGGTATGAGCACCGAAGATTTCCTGAACCTTCACAATTCTAGCACGGCTGACATGGCCGAATCTATAAAAGATATTATGGCTTTGAAACTTCTAGAAAAATCTTTAGAAGTTATCGATAACATCGTGTCGAATTGACTGATGGAAGTTGGAGATTTGGTAAGAGACCGATCGTTGCCAGGCTCTCGGGGCATAATTATTGAGGCTAGATCGATGAGACACGAAAAATCTAAAAATATGTATATTACTTATCTTGTACATTGGTTTGATACTGGTATGAAGTCCTCGCATGGCCCAACATCTTTGATACCAGTGGAATAATACAGCAATATGCACATTAACAACTATTTACTACTATGAAAATGCAGAAACTTTTCGAGAACTGGAATAAGTTTAAGTCTGGCATTCTTATAGAAGATGTTATCAGCGAAGTTTCAGACCAGTATTCCGACCATGTTGAAGAATGGATGGCCGATAACGGCGGCGAAATGAACCTTCCCTTCGGCGACATATTTGATGGACAGACTAGAACAGTCATACCTCTCGGCACAGCTATACAGCCTGGGTCTGAGATGGCCAAGATACTCATGTGGCTAGAACAACAGGGCTACAAGACAGATTTTAAAACTGGCTTGGTCTCAAAAGAGTTCAAGAGTTTTACTGGTAAACCAGGCGCCCCGGGCACAAAAGAAGTAATGCGTGTTAAACAGCAGAAGATTGGCAAAGTTTTACAGCGCGCCGCAGATCTGCTAAAGAAGATTGAGAGTGCCGGCGCCGCCCAAAATGCGAGAGGGGTAGAATGGTATGCGGAAAATCCCGGTATTGGCGCCGACAGTCCGCGGGGCGCCGGCTTCATAGTGGCCCGTGACAGCGACCCAGAATACAAACGCTTGCAAGATACAGTAAAGAAGAACCGTGAAGAATACGCAAAGCATTTCCGATCAGATACTTATCTGGGCAGAGTCGAAGCTTTTGTCGAATATTGGAATAACAATTCTAGGTATTATCGTGAGAATCCAGAAGAGATGATGACTGACTACTCAGTGATTATTACTCGTCACCCTGTCGATGTTCTTAGAATGTCTGACCATGGCAATATCGAGTCTTGTCATTCTGAAGGCAGCGATTACTTTCACTGCGCGATCAAAGAAGCGAAAGGAGCGGGAGCAGTCGCTTATATCGTAGAGACGGGTGATTTAGACCAGGTTGATGTTGAAGACAACGAAATATTTGTCGACAGCGAGCGAGGAATCGATGGTATTGAGCCTCTTGGCCGTATAAGACTCCGTAGATTTGATAAGACAGGTAATTTTGCTTCAGATAACAAGTATTCTCTTCTACTCCCCGAAAAAAGAGAATATGGTACAACCATCCCAGGCTTCTATGATGCTGTCAAAGATTGGGCAGTAAAAACCCAGGAGCCTAAGTGGTCTCAAGACCTAAAAGAAGACGGTACACTAGACCCGAATATCTTGCGTGATTTTGTTCGCAAAGGCGGCGAATATCAAGACACGCCGCCGCGTAGCATATTTATGCATACATTTGCAGATTATGGTGGCAAGGGTTTTGAGCATGCAGAAGGCGGCCGCTGGGATGACGATCAGTCAGAAGAAGAACAAATGGGCCGGGGCCTCGAAGGGCTAATAGAAGAAATCGAGGACCGTGTTTATGAAATGCAGAGAAACGCAGAGAGACACGGCGAAGACGTCGACGACGGCGGCATATACGTTAGAGGTTTTTCGTATGAAGTTATAGACCCAGATACAGGCAGCGA
>TARA_R110000824_G_scaffold3106_7_pt1 | contig 10968 bp, 13 predicted proteins | sample TARA_R110000824 | Tara Oceans TARA_R110000824 (sample SAMEA4397747) | marine metagenome | biome: Polar Biome; feature: [MES] marine water layer (ENVO:01000295) within the mesopelagic zone...; material: water (ENVO:00002006), including particulate matter (ENVO:01000060) such as...... | reverse complement strand
ATTCTCAGAGAAAGATAGATAACCGCTATAGAGAAGAAGCCGGGACAGTAGTCGATAAACAGATTGATGGTAAAGGACAGCGCTATTATCGCGTTAACTTTGGATTATCGCTATACGACTACGATGATATTATTTCTTTTCGATTGGAAAAGGTATACTAATGCTTTGGCCAATGGGAGGAATATTTTTTTTGTATTACCTGCGAAAACGTGCAGGGGTTATTGGTTTAGGAAAGGAGCAGTAAACATGCGCTATATTTAGCACATACACGCGCACGTAGCAAGTGTTATTTCTCTACACTGTGTAGCATTGCTGCACACACGTAAAGAAAGCATACATGTGTAATGCGTAATTATTCTACACAACGGTGTAGAGAATATCTACAGGCGAGAGCTTATATATTTTTTTTATTTATTTATTTTTTTTCTTACTGATTAACGTAAGGAGCGGAGTAGTTATAATATGCTTAAGAAACTAATCACAGGCGACGTAGACCATGCCACGCTGCTAGCCTATATACCCTTTGGTATTGGGTACCTGAACGCGCCAGACACGGAGAAGCCATGCATGCACAGCCTTTCGTTCGCGATGCTGCTACAGAGCTTGCAAGTCGATATATATCCGGGTACCGCGCCTAGGGAATACGACCAATAAAGTGTAGAGATATTACACACATATATATCATTAATGATATCAGTACCTTAGTTTAACTTTCTCTTAGTGGAGATAGAAAAAGGTCCGAGAGTAATGAATAAAAATAGTTTAACATACAGATTCCTGCGCGGTTATGCCATTGGATTGGCCATGGCCGGTACGCTGTACATCCTACCACACATTGGAACCCTCTTCCAACTGCTATTCGGTGTCTCGATTGGCATGCTAGCCCACGTCTGGTACAAGGAAAAAGGCCGAGAGTAATAAAAATAATACTTGACAAACCCTCCAGCATATGAGATAATAGGTATAGAGAATAAAGAAAGGTTATATAACTATGACACGCAAAGACTTCCAGCTTATCGCCAACGTACTTAACGCCCATCACAATGCAGAAGGAGTAAGCCGACAAGTAGACGCACGTGCGCTAGCAGTGTCGTTCGCCTCCGAGCTAGCCAAGACCAACCCACGATTCAACGCCACACAATTCGTTAACGCCTGCTTGAAAAAATAAATGTAACCAAATAGTCGAGGGGCCCCCCCCTACCCCCATACCGGAATATAAGTCCCAATATGGGGTATAGGGAAGGGTGCGACTAAGTACGCGTGTTATCTCGCTAAAAAAAAATACAAAAAAATAAACCAATCTAATTACCACGTGCAAAACGAATATGAAATTGGTGATCTAGTCTTATTAGAAGATAAAGAAAAAAATATTGGAGTTATAACCGACGTACAAGTATACGGCGATGACTTAGTAGATGTAGAAATAAGATGGTCAGACGGAGATCAACATTGGTGTTCAACAGAAGGCCTAAAAATTATTTCGAAAAAATAAGTTTATCAATTTTATAAACTATTTATTATATGCGCATAACCACGTACAAATTAAAACAAATAATTGAAGAAGAACTAGCATCACAAATCAAAATTGTCACCGATGAGACTGGCGCGGAAGAAACAGAGACGATTGGGCCGCAGACAAAAGTTACCACCGACAAAAGTGGAAATATTTCTACAAGATCTCCTTATGACAACGCACCAACAACAGTTTTAGGCGACATCGGCGTTGGGTGGGATGGCGACAAAGAAACATTTAAATCGACACAGTTAATGACAGTGGGCAGTGAAGATGAGCTTCAAAATATGCCTCGAAAAGTGCATGGTACAACGTCGACAGGGAAGGCGTTCACCGGCGTCAAGGAGGCGCCCGGTTTGGGGTGGCGTACCGCAGAAAGCTTACATAGAAGCCAAATGTATATGCCCCAAGTAACAGGATCGACACTCAGGCAATTAATCGAAGAAGAATTGCAAAATATGTTATTTGAAGCAGATTGCCCAGAAGGCATGACTGCGCAAGGCAACCAATGTGTTGGTACGGCGAAACCCCAAGAGGATCCCGAGGTGTTTACGGTAGCCGAACCAAACCCAACTGAGGCGCCAACGAGCGACGCGTCGAGTTGGGAGATTAATCAAGCTATTACCGCTAAAGGGCGCGCGAAGGCAGAGGCGCGGCCGCCACCAAAACCGGTGGATCGCGATGTGGGTTGGGACAGTGCTATCGACAAATTAGGCGGCTCGTTGGCTGCCATGGGAGCAACTAAAGTATGAATAGTACTACTTATAGTATGCGTGATCTAATCCATGAAGAATTAAACTTAATGTTAGAAAAAGAAGATTGGCAATGCGAATCAAATCCGGATGGCAGCTTAAGATGCGGATATCCAGCTAGCATGCGCGCCGCAGACGCAAAAAAACACCGCGCGCAAACAGGAGAAGCCGGTGTAATCGATGTTGATGAAACAAATAAAGATAAAATTGTAATGGGTGATGCTGCGCATCAAAAACAATTTAAATTGCAACCAGGCGAACATATTATATATCGATGGGTTGGTGATCCTTCAAAGGACACCGGATCGTCTAGATTTACATTGGGGAAACCAAAATATCGCGGTCAACCTTCCGGCGCGGTTGCAACAAATGAAAATTTAGTTAAGCGCATTATCAACGAAGAACTCGCGTACATGTTAAACGAAGCCAAATATAAAGTAGGCGATAAAGTTAAACACGATTCTGATGATCTCGGTAAAGGTACGGTTGTGGCTGTACATTCCGGTAAAAAAGGCAACATAGTTGTACGTTGGGGATCCGGTACAAAAACACACCATCGTTGGGCGCTTAAGCCTGCAATCAATGAGGCTATAACCGACAAGATGCTTGGAGGTTTGCGTAAAATGCAACAAGCGACTGGATTAGGTCAAAAGAAATGGACGCATAGAGGTCGTAGTACTAGCCTTACTAGCTGGATTGACGAATTGTTGGTGTTCTTCTATAACTCTTTTCCAGAAATAGAGAAGTTGTTTCTCAATACTAATATATTGAGTGATGAAGTAGAGGGTACTGAAGTCGCGCGCATTAATTCTGAAACGTTTAACGCAGCACTACATAGGGATCCTGAAACTGGTGAAGTTATATTCGACGAGCTTAATATTAGCAAAGGCTCTAAGCGTAATACGTCTAGAAAACCACAACCACTTTCAATGATGTCTACAAAGATAAAAAAATTTCGCGATTTGAGTTTTAAGGATGCGGAAGCTGAATTGTTGGATCACTTTAGACGATTGAGCTTCCACTATGGTATTTAATATATAAGAAAAGGGCCGCCTAATGAACATAACGTTAGTACGATTGCAAGAAATGATTCAAGAAGAAATCGATGATTCCTTAGAAGAGGCAGATTGCCCGGGCGAAGAAGGCGTTTGTATTGAGCCTCCTGACTCAAATGCTCCTCCTAAACCAAAAAAGCGACCTACACCCCAACCTAAAGATGATGATTCGGGCTATGAAAAGAAATATGATAAGCATCACCAATCTAAAGCAGAATCTCTCCAACGAATTGTACAAGAAGAGTTAAAAGCAATGCTACGGGAGGCTAGCGAGGAACAGCAGGAAAGCCCTGCAGCTTATCAACAACGTATGCGCGGCGGAACCAGAAAACAGCGCGCGCAGGCGCGCCCAGAAAGTGATCCATATGCACTAAAGAAATATACACCAGAACAAAAACAACAAATATTAGCAAATCCTAATGCCAATAAAGGAGCTTTTATAAATTTGCTTAGGCAAGACGATAAAGATGCACATGAAGTAGCTGAAACCCCTAAATATAGAAATCTGAGAGCCGGACTTACAACTCAAGCAGGCGTAACCGGCACCGGTTTAGAGAAGACATACCGCCAAAGCCCGTCCGGGATTAATAATATTTTAAATTATCCTACGCGCAAAAATCCTGAAACGGGAAAAGCAGAATTAACCGCAGCTTTTAAAGATTTGCTTAAACAAGGCCACCCCTCTGCTTCTGGGCATAAAGTAATGAAAGACAAAAACATTCGTAGCCAAGCAAAAGGCATCACATGGGAACAAACACAGGGCGACGCAGAACGAGAGCGTCAAGCAACTGTACAACAAACTGTTGATCCAAAAGACGGCAGTTATGATCCATCACAAGCGGAAGCACCCATCGTCGCAGCCGATCTAGATAAGTCTGAAGCTTCGCGATTTGAACAACGCCAATCAGAAACAGATGTACTCCAGGCCAAAGCGGATCAAGAAAGGGCGGCACATAATGCGGCCCTCGATCAAGGCCCACAGGCTGTCGCGCCACCGCCAAAAGCAAGGCCCAGGCCTAGGCGGCCAAAGCCTACTCCAAAGCCGACCCCAGAGCAAGCTGCAGACATTGCGAATATTAACCAAGCCGAGGCCGAAGCTGCATATGCTAGCACTGAAACTGCAACGCCCGGCATGATAGGTGCAGGCCATGAACAACAAGCTAGTACAAATGAATCTTTAATACGAATTGTTAATGAAGAATATATGAAGCTTTTAAGCGAAATGACCTAGCGTCGACGAGGACGAGACTTTCTTTTAGATTTTCCTTTTGTTGAATAGCGTCTCGTTGTAGTACGCCGACGTAAATCTCCATTTTTATTATAATGTCGACGCGTCGTTTTTTTACGCAGCTGCGGTATGCTAGATCCAGCTGGGCTCTTATAATTAGATGAACGATTCTGGCGCTTTTTATAATGATGCTTTTTATGCTGCTTTTTATGCTGCTTTTTATGCGCACCATGGTGTTTCTTATAGTGGTGCTTATATTTTCCATATTTTTTATATTTCTTATATCGCGGATACTTTTTATAAGAATAATGATGGTGGCGCTTATACGTTCTTAGACGATTTCTAACATTATAACGTACGCGATAAGGTATGTTATAATAACGTGCAGCAGCCAAATAATTTGGGTCTCTACATAATTCCCGATATTTTACATTGGGCGCCCAGATATTCCAACCTTGGTCCCAAGAATAGTTATAGTTTCTACAATATTCTTCTCTTGCAGCCCAATAATAATTTACATAATATTCAGGACTTTCATAAAGATCGTATTCTGAAGGTAAGTGTTGCACAAACGCCACACTGTGTGGTGTAACTAATTCATACCCATCGTAACAAGCGGGCGTTACATACCCAAAACCATTAGCTAAAATAAACAATATACAAATTGACATGTTTTTCTCCTTTGTTATACCTATAATACTGCAATTGTTGTGCCAACTTAAGGCTAAAAGAAAAAGACTTTAATTAAAATACAAACTAATTAATAATATGGACTTTAGTAGCTACGGTAAAGATAAAAATATTTTTGATAACTGGCGCAATTTTTTGAATGAAAATGATGTGCCCTTTGATGGGGTTGAAGAAGCTTCCGACTGGGCCCTAGAAGAAGACGACGACCTTGAAGAAGGTACGAGCGGCACACACAAGTCGTCTGGCGCGGGCGATTCAAAACCTGGCGTCGACGCCGCCGGTGGTGACGCGGGCGCAACGGGTGACGCGGGCGCAATGGGCGCTAGCGATATATCATCGCCCGACATGTCGGGATATGCAGAATCGAATTATCATAACAATCAAAAACTGTTAGCAGAAGCAAGAAGCTGGGGTGGTCAAGACCTTATGCCCGGTGGCTGGGATTGGCAGAAAGAGATAGGTACCCAAGGTTTAGAGAATGCACCCAAAAATTATGAACATAGCTGGAACAAAGAAGAGCCATGGAAAGAAACAAAACACAACTGGCAGGATGAAGGTTCGTTAAAACAAGGATCGCCATTTATGGATCGTTTGCAAGACGCTCAAAAGCATATGGGTGGCCAAGGAATGGACCAGCAACAGCTGCAGGGTTTTATGAACAGTTTTTTGAAATCACCACAGAGCGCAGCCACATCGGAACAACCACTTGGCGCCCCCGCCCCCGCAGGTTCTACATCGGGCAATTGGCGGATGACAGGCGATCCGGCGTCACCAGGGAAAGGTAACCCAGATGGAGCGCTCGGAGGTGGTTTAGGTGGTTTAGGTGGCTTAGGTGGCCTTGGTGCGCTAATTAACCACCCCTTCGCGGACTGGGGGCAATCCCACAAGCAGAAGCAGCCATGGGAAATTGACCCGGCCATAATCAGCGCGCTATTTCCTGAAGGTTTACCAAATCCTTTTACTCCTGGCGCAGGTAGTGATACACCGTCGTCGCCGGGTACGTCGCCCGGGTGGCCACAAGCAGAAGAAGATCCTACTCAAAATGATTGGGATGATGGATTTGACGAATAATCAATAGTAAAATGGTTGAATATTTACTTTTAATTCCATTAGCTTACCTCTATTCAACACTCTTAGAATGGGCACTTCACAAATATATTCTTCATAATTTAGGCAAAAACAAAAATTCTTTTTTTTCTTTTCATTGGAGTCATCATAAAACAGCGCGCAAAGAGCATTTTTACGATTCTGACTATAAAATTTCAAATATGTACCAATCTGCAGTTAAAAAAGAAATATTTAGTTTGTTGCTTTTGTTGGTAGCACATGTGCCTATTTATTTTTTGTCTCCTTTATTCTTTTCAGTGTTGATTCTTTGTGCAGTAAGATATTTTTATATGCACAGAAAGGCACATATGGATATACAGTGGGCGCTTGAACATGTTCCTTGGCACTATGATCACCATATGGGAAAAGATCAAGATATGAATTGGGGCGTAACTACTGATCTTTGGGACACCGTTTTTAAAACCAGAAAAAGAGTAGAATATAAATGAAAAATATTAATATTGGCGATCTGGTTCAGTTTGATCTTTCACATGCAACTGGTGTAGTGACCAATATTAAATCAGCTGAAGCCTTCGATAGTTCTGAAAATGTAAGAGATATTAAGGTATACTGGAATGATGGAGAAGAATTCTGGTGTTTGGATGTAACATTAAAAGTACTATCAAAAAACGAAAATTACCAAACATCAGTACTAGTTATAGGATAACTCATGCCAAATAAAGGAAACATAATCATGAGAAAATATTATTTTTTATTATTCCTTGTAGTGATATTTTTCGCCTCAACGGCGCAGGCCAAAGTCACATATAAAGGAAAGGTTTTTGAAGATGTACATGTGTACACCATTAAAGGGTTCTTATATGATGTTGTTAATGTAGAAAACAAAACAAAAGAGCAACAGCGCGCACATGATGTTGGCATGCCAAAAATAGTGAAAGCACTAATTTGGTTTTCTGAACACCATGCAGATAAAAAGGTTTATAAACTAGAGGCGTTCGAACATGACGCCGCACACACAATCAAAGAAGCCGTCGACAACCTTGTACAGGTTGCAGAAGGTAAATATGAAGGATTCCCAGCAGAAGTGGCGTTGGAATCATGGCTAAAAACAGGACAAAGAGTGGTGTTGAATTATAAAGAAAAAACTGTAATTAATCCAGTTACTAATAAAAGAGAGCAGCGCGCATTTGTCACGTTTAAATTAAAGCCTGAAGACAAAGAAACTAAAAATTTAGTTTATATTTATGAAGAAGAGAGAAAAGAAACTCTTGTTAAGCCACTTAACTTTTAATAAATGAGGTATAAATGGAAAATATTAAACAACAAGTTAACATTGATTTAAAAAGTGCCGAAGACATAAATTGCGATGAATGTGAAAACGCATATTTTGTTCCAGCATTTATGATCAAAAGAGTATCGCCGCTGGTATCTCCGAATGGTCAAGAAGTAATGGTACCAGTACAATCATTTCAATGTGCGTCATGTGGACATGTAAATAAAAAGTTTCTTGAATAAAAGCGACCATAGTTATCTATGGAATGAAAATCGGCTCGTACATACGTCATTTTATATATCGTGATAGAGGCGAAAAAATATATCGATATGGAATTATAATTGAAGTGCATAATTATCCTCCGCCAACCTTGGCCAACGTATTTTGGCACCCTTCGTTCCTAGTTAAGCGGTCTTATTGCGAAAAAATAAAAATTCATTTGATTGAGCTAATTTCAGAGCCTAGATAACTAATTACTTATCGAGGGGTTAAGATGATTTTAACAGAAGAATGGAAAGCCTATTTACAAGAGCTTCAAGATCCAGAAAAAATCGATGTATCAAGTTTTGAAGTACAAAATGAACTAAATCCAAAGTTCTGGGATGTGGAAGACCGGCTAGACCCAGAAATTGGTGATAGACTATATGAAATTGCTAAACAATTTTTTAATGGATTAGGTCTAGCCTGGGTTGATATCGTTGACATAACCTTTACAGGCTCTCTAGCTAACTTTACATGGTCCCAATATTCAGATATTGACTTACACGTTCTTATCGATTATAATCAAGTTGATGAAAATCAAGAATTAGTTAAAGATTATTTACGAAAGTCTAGTGGCCTTTGGAATAGAAGCCATGATATTCGTATGAAAGGCTATGAAATAGAAGTTTATATTCAAGATGCAAATGAAGTGCACCATTCTGGCGGGGTTTATTCTATAAAAAACGACGAATGGATAGAAAAGCCCTCGATCTCGGATCCTAAAATCGATTTTGAAAGCATACAAAAGAAAGCAGCAAAATTAATGGAAGACATTGACGAAGTATCAGAACTTTTTAGAAACAAAGAATACGCTGCAGCGCTGGAAGAGTCGGGAGAAATTAAAAGAAGAATAAGAAAATTTAGACAATCGGGCCTTGAGAAAGGTGGCATATTTTCAGTTGAAAATTTAGCATTCAAAGTTTTAAGACGAAACGGCTATTTACAAACACTTTCTAGTCTTCGTATATTATCATATGATAAGTCTATGTCAATAAATGGGGAGTCATCCGACAAATGAACCTATCCAAACAACAAATACAAAATATTATTAATGAGGAATTAAAAATACTATTAATAGAATCATCGGGTCTCACTAGCCGAAGTTTTAGCCCCACCGGTGGGGGAATATCGACTGGTGGATTTAATTTTAGCTCTGCTTCTGATGAGCCCAGGGCCGGTGATTTTATTCCTGACCCTTATGATTCTGCAGCCGAGTGGGATGAGGATGCCGACTACTACGAGGTTGATCCTTCTGTGGAAGCAGGGGATTGGAGCGATCTAATATACTCGGATGAGGCGATTCCCTCCTACGACCCAACGCAACCAGAGCCGTTAATAAAAACGCCGCGGTATCTCGAAGCCATACCTCCTGCCGATCCGGCGGAGAAGCCGGGCAGCTCTTGGGCAGACATTCTGTGGGGCACTGGCCCAGCCGAAGAACTACCAGCCGAAGTGATTACACCCGAAGAAGAAATAGTTGTCCCCCCCGAATACACTCCAGAATATTGGGCGACCGTGCAGAGCCAGCGACGTCGACAACACCCATTGGGGCGCCGCGGCGCTGGACGATTACAGGAAAGCAGAAAACGTTTTCGGATAAAGGTAATTAATATATGAGTTTAATATTTGAAAATTGGAGAAAGTTTTTAAATGAACAAGAAGAACGAAGGGTGATCACCTTTGATTTTGATGACACTTTATCCCTTTCTCATTGGGGAGAAGAAGAAGATGATTGGGTACATGATGGACCGCACGAATCTTTAATTGGGAGAGCGAGAGACTTTATAGCAGACCCTGCAACAACAGTTTATATAGTTACATCTAGGTTCGAAAAATACGAGTCTCAATCTTTAGAAAAACCATATCAAAAAGCAGTACAAGAATTTTTAGATGAACAAGGGATCAGTGTCGACGGCATATTCTTTACAAATGGACAACCAAAGATTAAAATGTTATTAGAGTTGGGTTCAACAATGCACCATGATGATGACGCGGGCGACATTTTAGATGCACGTGCAAACGACATTGAAGCCATTGTATCAGACCCATATGGGGATTATAAAAAGCTTGAGGCTTCCGAACTAGAACAAAGAGAAAAAGAATTAGAAGAGGCGGGCATGCCCCCGGCGCCGGGCGGCAGCTTAAACATAATACAACCAGAAGGCCACAAAGAGGTTGAGGAAGAAGAAGATCTTTTACAAGAACAGCTTTTGATTGAAGGTCGCTACGATGACGCCGCAAAAAAGTGGCCCGTAGCCGTTGAGCAAGCAATCGACAATATGCCAGTCTTAAAATACTTTTCCAAACAGGATCCTTCTGGTAACAATAAATATTTAATGTGGATGGCAAAAGCCATGGCACAATCGCTAGACGAGTGGCGCGCCAGCGGACTTGATGAGAGCAGTCCTGAATGGAGAGGAGACGTTGAACAGCGCGCAGACGACATTGCCACTGAGGTTAGAAAGTACCATTCACTGTTAACGTTTGTCCGTAACGAAGATACTCCATATAAAGATATAAACGCGATTACTAACTTGACAAATTTACGGAGAGTTATATACAGAGCCAAACATAAAAAACAACGGAAAGATCAAGAAAAAGAACAAGAAAGACGAGAAAAAGAAGAAGCAATGCAAGGCTCTGAGATAGTTCTGAAAGATGACAATTTTATGATGGTGCGGCCAACCACTGCCGAGGCCTCTTGCTATTGGGGTAAAGGTACTCGATGGTGTATTTCAGCAGAGCGTTCCTCAAATTATTTTAATTCTTATACTGGTGAAGGTAAAGCATTTTATTTCTTGTTTATGAAGAATAAAAAGAATTTCGCACCTGAAGACTGGGTACAATATAAACAAATTGCATTAGTATATGAAAGTAACGAATTTGAAGAAGCCTATGATGCCTCTGATGAACCAATGGACGCGAACGAAGTTCAGAACATTTTAGCCATCAACCTTAAGGGCAACGCCGTCTTTGAGGCTTATCAAGAATATACACGCAACAATTCGCTTGAAACGCTTAAGGAAAGCGAGCCAGAACATTATTTAGAGCTTGTTCGCGCAATAACAGAAGATGGACTTGAAGGTGACGATGCAGCCGACGTCGATGAATGGTGGGAAAATGAAGTC
>TARA_R110000824_G_scaffold11959_5_pt1 | contig 10968 bp, 9 predicted proteins | sample TARA_R110000824 | Tara Oceans TARA_R110000824 (sample SAMEA4397747) | marine metagenome | biome: Polar Biome; feature: [MES] marine water layer (ENVO:01000295) within the mesopelagic zone...; material: water (ENVO:00002006), including particulate matter (ENVO:01000060) such as...... | reverse complement strand
GTTGTTTTCGATGACGGCGTGGTCGTTCACGATAGGGATGATGATTTTATCGTACGCGACAGAGAGTTTTATATAGATAATAGAGACAGAATCGGAACAGTAGAAGGCGGCGTAGGTGGGCCTGATCGCGTCGGTTTTGTCGGACGAGGTGGTCGTGGCGGACGGGGTGGAGACGATGACGTCGATTTAGGCATTCTCGACCGTCGTCTAGGTGGAGATGACGATGACTTGTTGGTAATTCACAATGACGACGATGATCTTTTGGTTGTTCGTGAAGACGATGATCTTGTTCGTGACAGCGACAATATTGGTCTCGATTTAGGTGGTAACGACGACGTGGATGCTATTCGTTTCGAATTGGACGAGGATGGTCGCGGTAGCGATGATGACTTGGGCGACGTCAGCGACTTCGCCGAGAATGGCCGTGGAGAAGGCAAGGGTGATCTTCCTGGAATAGGTGAAGGTAGCCAAGTTTATGCTTATAACTTTCCGAGCCAAGGCGTGGGGGCGGGAATCGGCAACAGTGCAGTAGGAGCGGGTGCAGGAGGCGGTGCGGGCCTCGGAGCAGGTATCGGTGAAGCAGTATTGGGGGGAACGACAGTCCCTACCCTTGGAGGAGTCGGAACCTATAGTTCAATTCAAACAGTACCACCAGGAACAGGAACCGATAAAGATGGAGACGGTCTGCTTACAGAGACCGAAGTTCTCCTTGGAACCGATCCAGCTGAATCAGACTCCGATGGAGACGGATATTCAGATGGAGCGGAGATAACATCCCAGACAAATCCAAACAATCCAGCAAGTAACCCAGGAATTCCAGGTTCAACTAGCTCTCCCGCAATGGGCGGAGTGGGTGGACTCGTAGGTGGAGCGGGAGCGGGTGGAGCGGCTGGTTTAGTAACTGGCATGGTCACAAAACCACTTGGAATGGGAGTCACACCTGGAAAGGAATGTGTAGAATGCGTGGGCGAATGCAAAGGACACGGACACGGCCACGGCAAACATGAATATGACCTTCCGCCTGCTGGAGCGTTGCATATTATGATGCACGTAGACGGAAGCGGCTCCATCTTAAACACGCGCAAACAACTTGAAATCATGAAGGACACCTTACTCAAGGACGCGTTGTTTCCATATTACAACAACGACGAGAAGCTTTACAATAGAAGAGTTACGATTGTGGATGGCAACGGAGAAAGAACTTTACAGTTTTTTACCGAAGCGACGAAAAAGGATAACGTGTTGGCCCTCGTATTTCAAGACGAAGCCCAACCCGCGTATCACCTACCGACGTTTAACAAGAAGCCTCAAGATCATTATTCCAAGGACTTGCAGAAGCTGAAGGGGGGGTTGAACGGATATGGTGGACTTTATCGTGGAATCATGTTCCAAGTGGACCGAGGCAAGACGTTCGCAAAATCTTTTAAGGAATTTGTGGAAAGTGCCTGGCAAGGAACGGGGTATTTAGAGAACTCAAATCTTAGAAAGTATTACTGGCAAGAAAACAAACGACACATTGAAAACAAGAACGGAATTGTGTTCAGTGACGAGTATCATGCAAAAGATTCGGGAGACCCTCAATATTATCTTGATTTAATTATGGATGCATCCGAAAAGGTCGGACTGAATCTGCGAGCTCAGGGAGCAGGATTGACTGACGGAAGATACAATAAAAAAACTCAATGAAATATGCACCAATAAAGTCAAGCTTTTTGTATACCAATTTGTATGCGAGACGACATAATAAATTACCTCATAGTTAAAATCATGAAAGAGAAAACTTTTAATGTCCATTATGCCAAGCGAGCAAGAGCCGCATGGATTCTTGCTGAAAAGCAATACGCAAAGCTAACGGAAGAAGAAAAGCAAGATATAATTAATAAAATCAATATACAGTCGAAGTAGTGAACCATCGGAACCAGATCCCCACTTGAAAGTAAAATTCAAAAAGCTTAATCCCTCAGCCAAAACCCCAACTAAGGCCAATGAAACTGATGCGGGGTTCGACCTTACAGCTACATCAATAGAATGCCCTTATAGCGGCCTTTTTAACCCATTAAGATCAAGCGCCAGAGACTATGTTGAGGTGGGCACGGGGGTCTCCCTTGAAATACCAGAAGGCTATGTGGGATTTTTATTCCCTCGTTCCAGCATTAGTAAAACAAAACATTTTCTAAGGAACTCCGTAGGTGTCATAGATAGCGGGTATAGAGGAGAAGTCAAGCTTCGCTTTTCACTAGATGAGAGCGCTACATCCTATCAAATAGGAGATAAAGTAGGGCAGGTCATTTTTGTTAAATTACCTACGGTTGAATTAACGGAGGTAGAAGAGCTGCCTACTTCGGCCAGAGGTGAGGGGGGATTTGGCAGCAGCGGGAAATAAAATAGGCTTGACATCTTGTTCAAAATATAGTATCATTAACGCATGATACCATTGTTCAAATCTCACTTTAGTATAGGGAAGAGCATCCTGACCCTCAACGACCCAAAAAAAAGCACAGAAGGAGGATCTGACAGTATATTCTCCCTACTAGAAAAAAACAGCATTAAGCAGCTGGTCTTAGTAGAAGACAGTCCCACGGGATTTCTCCAAGCAAAAAAAATGTGCGAAGATCACGACATAAGTTTAGTCTTTGGACTACGGCTAAAAGTTTGCTCTAACATGCAAAACGAAGAAGAAAAAGAAAAAAAAGCAACTTCACACAAAATAATTGTTTTTGCTAAAAATGACGATGGGTGCAAGCTGCTAAACAAAATCTATACAGCCGCCTTTACCGAAGGGTCTGGCTACCTTGATTCACCGAGGATTAAAGGAATCTGGCAGGAAAAGAACCTGAAGCTAGCGGTACCGTTTTATGACTCCTTTATTTTTAATAATTTGATGACCTATAACGCCTGCATCCCCGATTTTAGCTTTGCCTCACCTACTTTTTTCACTGAAGATAACGATCTACCATTTGACAACTTAATAAAAAGCAAAGTTCATCAATATTGCGGAGAAAATGAGTACCCCATAGAAAAAGTTAAGTCCATATATTACAACAATAGGGAAGACTTTGAGGCGTTTCAAACCTATAAATGTATCTGTTCCAGAAGTTTTACGGGAAGGAATGCTTCGCTAGCAAAGCCCCAACTGGATCATTGCGGGAGTGCGGAATTTAGCTTGGAGAGCTGGAGGGAGTCGACTACGTCTACTCGCTAGGCATGGATAGATTAAGTGGGTCGCCGAGCTCAAAAGTAAAGTTACTTGTAAAGCTTCTCCTTAATGTCGTAGAAGTGACGATAGAGGGAGAGCTCCGACTTAGGGAGAAATAAGCAGGCTTATTAAAATCACTCGGATTGGTAGTACCTGTGGCAGTACCTGTCATAAACTGATAATAGCTTTGTTCCACACCCCTAAGCAACGCTCTATAGTCTCCGCTCGCGTTAGCGGCACTCAAAGTGCTTGCGCCGTAAGCAACTGAAGACAAGGGAATATGAATTCCCGTGCTATCTACCACTATATTTGTGAAAACGCCTGTTGATGCTGTATTGACTGCCATAATAAGATTCCTTTAAATGTATTTACAGGTTAAAATCGATTTTGTGAAAAAAAAGATTGACTCCAGGGATAATAAATGCTATAATTACAGCCTTATGAAAACCTTAAAGTATTCCGAAGTGTCTTTAGTTCCTAATTATAGCACTTGCGAGTCCCGTTCCGCCGCATCAACTTCTATTGTCTTCGGAGAGCAACAGTTCAATCTTCCGATAGTGCCTGCTAATATGAAATCCGTTATAAATACAGACATTGCTCGGTGGATGAGCTCCGCCCGCTACTTTTACATTATGCATAGATTCGACATAGACCTCTTGGATTTTGTAACTCAAGCCAATAAAGAAGACTGGGAGACTATTTCGATTAGCGTCGGCGTAAAGGATGCGGATATGGACCTCTTAATTCGAGCTTCTTCCCTTCAATTAAGGATTGACTACATTACTATTGATATTGCTCACGGTCATTCTAAAAACATGGAGGAAGCCATCGAAGTAGTTCGCCGCTTCTATCCTAACGCCTATTTAATCGCAGGAAATGTGGCCACCCCCCAAGCAGTATCTGACTTAAGCCGTTGGGGAGCAGATTGCGTCAAAGTTGGAGTAGGACAAGGCTCTCCTTGTACGACGAAATATAAAACAGGCTTCACGGTTCCAATGTTTACCTGCGTATGGCAGTGCGGCCAACTGCCCAAGTATCGCAAGTTTGAATTCGGAGACATCGAGGAGAACGCCGCTGAAATTCCCATCATCGCTGATGGAGGAATCAAGCACAACGGAGACATAGCCAAGGCCCTGACAGCTAGAGCTAGAATGGTAATGGCTGGAGGCATATTCGCAAGTTGCTCTGACAGCCCCGCAAGGACTATTAAAATAGAAGGGGAAGACCGTAAAGCCTATTTTGGCTCTGCTAGCTCACAAAATAAAGGACATCTCAATCATATCGAAGGAACCTTAAAAAATCTGCCACCCAATGGCCTTACATACGAAGGCAAGCTTAGGGAAATACGGCAAGACCTCCAATCGGCCATCAGTTACGCTGGAGGATGTGATTTAACAGCCTTCAACAAGGTTAAGTTCGAAGTAGTATGAACGAAGAATTATTAAGATTCAACAAGAAGCAAAAGTACCTAATTTTCGATTTTGAGACGTGCAATTTAAACTTGGCATCCCCCGAAAATAAACCGTGGCAATTAGGCTTTTTAGTTATCGAAAATGATCGAATAAAGGAAAGATGCAACTACTGGCTTAAGTGGCCTAACCTCATAATGTCCGAAGGAGCTCGCAGGGTCACGGGATGGACTGAAAAAGTATATAATTCTAAAGCGGTTGATCCTATTAGCCCACTTGAACATTTCGAGAGATATCTCTATGATGACTCTTACCTAAAGGTAGGGCACAACATCTTAGGGTTTGACGTTTACATTCATAACATATACAGGAATCTGTGCGGAAAAAGCTCCGACTATTCATATATAAACCAATGCATTGATACCCTATGCCTAGCTAAAGGAATTAAGAAAAACATAAAATTACAGAGCGGCGACAACTTTATTGCGTGGCAGTATAAACTAAACGGTTTCTTTGAAAGAAAACTCAGAGCAAGCCTAACCCAATGCTGCAAGGATTATCAGATAGAGTTCGACCCGAACCAACTACACGACGCCCTTTACGATATTGAAAAAAACTATGAAGTATTCAAGAAAATGATTTGGGAAATCGAGATATAGCACCTTTTTTTTTAAAACCACAATCCAACACAGTGGACGATATACATATGAGTAAGTTTTTATCAGATTTTAGCCCCTACGCCGATTGCGTACCGCCAGGGGTCCTCCTTCCTACTATTGAGATAGAGGATAGATACTATAAAAGCGTAGGAGTAGCTAATTCAGTCTCTAATTATGATTTTCTGCGACACCTTTGCCTCAAAGGCGTAGAGAGGCAAGGGATCGACACCTGTTCAAATAAAGACGAGTATTACTCTAGAGCAAAGATGGAACTAGAGACGCTTAGAGACCTAGGGTTTGTGGACTATATTTTGCTAAACTGGGATATTTTAAACTTTTGCCACGAAAACAAGATTCCGACAGGCCCAGGGCGCGGCTCTGCTGCGGGGTCTTTGGTTTTATTCCTGATTGGAGTAACCCAAATCGACCCTATCAAATATGGTTTATTTTTCGAGCGTTTCGTGAGCCAGAGCAGGGCTCGAAAAATTAAAAAGGGAGGGATTACCTATCTAGATGGGGGACTTTTGGCCGATATAGATAACGACATTTCTTATGAGCGGCGAAAAGAAGTGATAGAATATATAGAGCAGAGATATCCAGGTCGTACGGCCAAAATTCTGACACTCAATACCTTAAGTAGTAAATTATGCATCAAGGAATGCGGCAAAATAGTAGGAGAATATGACGAGGTAGACGTAAACGAAGTAAGTGATATGATCCCTAAGAAGTTCGGGCGACCAGCTCCTTTATTGGAAGCCTTAGCGGAAAGTGAAAAGCTGACGGAGTGGAAGGAAAAAAACGGTCGAGTTTTCAAGGTAGCTCGCAAGCTAGAAGGTCTAAATAAGAATACAGGGGTACACCCAAGCGGGATTGCCATTTCTTATGAAAAAATTGAAAATTATTGCCCCCTCCAGAGAACGGGGGATGACGGTCTCGTAACGGCCTATGATATGAATTGGGTAGCGGAGTTAATGGTTAAGTTCGATATATTAGGGCTGCGTACTTTAAGCGTAATTTATGACGTGTGTGACGCCCTTGACATTGACATCTACGATGTAGACTTAAGCGACCCCTCCCTCTATGAGCCTCTTGCGGATCTACGCTGCCCCCACGGTCTTTTCCAGATTGAGGCGGAGGCGAATTACAGAGTATGTAAAAAAATCAAGCCCAAGAACATGGAGCAGTTAAGCGCCGTCGTAGCTTTAGCTCGTCCAGGAGCTTTAGATTTTGTAGATTCCTATTTTCAGTACGTGCAAACTGGAGAACTTCAAGTAGTACATGAGTTTTTTGAAGACGTACTAGACTACACGGGGGGCATCCCACTCTACCAAGAGCAGCTAATGAAGATGGCGGTAAAAGTGGGATTTACGTTAGACGAAGCAGAGCAATTAAGGCGTATTATAGGAAAAAAGAAAATAGACCAGATGCCAGAGTGGGAATTAAAAATTGCTAAAAAAATCGAGGACAACAAACTAGACCCCGTGATAGGAGAGGTGCTCTGGAGAGTAGCGGAAGATAGCGCCAACTATTCATTTAATAAGTCTCACGCTAATTCGTACGCAACGTTATCCGCCTGGACCACTCATCTTAAGTTCTCCTATCCCCAGCAATTTTTCCTTAGTCTTTTAAAGATGACTAAGTTTGAGCCCGCCCCTCACGAGGAAATTTCCAAAGTTTCCCAAGAATTACCCTTTTTCAATATACAGCTTCTGGCCCCCGACCTTGCCCTTTCCAATATGGACTTCAGCATGGAGGGGAGTGATATTCGATTTGGACTTAATAGTATTAAAGGGGTGAGTTCGAAGTCGCTCCAGTCCCTTAGAGATTTTAGAGAGACAGAAGCCCCTACCAAGTTCGATATATTTATCGCAGCAAAGCAGGCGGGGTTAAATATTGGAGTTCTCTCCGCCCTGATACAGGCGGGAACCTTATCCAGTTACAAATCAAACAGATCCCTTTTGGTTCTAGAAGCTCAAGCGTTCAATATACTCACTGATAGAGAAAAACGCAACGTGCTGCAACTAGGGAAAAAGTACGATTATAAATTACTAAACATAATCGCCGATGCTAGAGACGGCAAATTAGTCGGAGATGACGGTAGATTACTCATGGCGGAGAAGAGGTTTGGCACGTTTAGAAAAAAGTACCAACCCTATAAAGACATATATGAAAAAAATAAAAAGTATGAGAGTTTCGCCAATTGGTATTTTGAGAATAAACTTTTGGGATATAGCCCAAGCTGCAACCTGAAAGATGTCTTCAGTACCGCGAGGTCGGTCCTCAATAATTCGCTTTATTTTGAGTCAATGGACCTAAATAGCTCTTCTAATTTTATTGGCGTTGTAGAGGATTCCTATAAGAAAAAGAGCAAAAATAACAATCTCTATATTAAAATAATGCTATCAGACGAGATAGGAAGCATTCCCTGCCTATTGATGGACAGTCGACAAAACAGAAACGGATCCTGGCAGCACAATACCCCATTAACTAAATTCTTAGATAAAAACAAATTCGCCCCAGAGAAAGGAAATATATTGATGGTGAGAGGACGCAAAGGCGACGAGGTACTATTTCTGGAGGACATACAAGTTCTAGATCAAAAAATATACATGAAACTGGGAGACCTTAAATAAGTGTAATTCATCATAATGGAAACCCTACCAAACTTCACTCCTAGAGTACAACAAGCTCTAAACGTAGCTAAAGAATTAGCTAGAGCTTCACTGACTAAAACCATTACACTGGAGCACCTTTTTCTCGGCATACTAGGACTTCAGACCGACTTCTTGGAATCTTTTTTAATTAAGCACGACATTGATTCACTGGAAATTTCCGCAGAATTAACAGAATCACTAGCTGTATCGCTAGGTCAACCTCTAGAGACGGAGCCGCCAGGAACCGAATATGAATTCTCCCCTGAAGTTAAGGGGGTTTTAGCTATCGCCTCGTTATGTGCCAATAAAATGAAGCACGATTACGTCGGGTTAGAGCACGTGCTAATAGGGTTTCTGAAGCATAAAGCGTCGCCTCTACTTTCTTATCTAACCGCGATACAAAAAGACCCAGATGAATTAATATTTAGCCTTAAAGTTTTGTTCAGGCCCGACAGCTCCGATGAAATACCATCAGATAAAGCTGAAACGGATTGGCGTAGGTCTATAGCTCCCCCCGCTTATCCCGCGAAGGATCCGCTAGAAACTTACATGGTCAACTTCAATCAATTAGCCTTAGACGGTAAACTTGATAGGGTCATTGGCAAGGAGAAGGAGCTAATGGACATGTCTGAAATATTATGTAGACGTAAAAAAAATAATCCCATTCTTCTCGGCTCGGCGGGAGTGGGGAAAACCGCCTTAATTGAAGGGTTGGCTCAACAAATTGTCTCGGGACAATGTGTAGATTTTTTATTACCTAAAGTAATTTACGGCCTAGACCTTGCGACCCTTATAGCTGGCACTAAATATCGAGGGCAATTTGAGGAGCGTTTGCAAAAAATAATAACCCAATTAAAAAGCAATCGCAACGCTATAATTTTTATTGACGAACTGCATACCTTGGTGGGGGCGGGAAGCGCAGAGGGAAGTCTTGATGCGGCAAATATACTCAAGCCCACGCTAGCAAGAGGGGAGATAACATGCATTGGGGCGACCACGCTCAAAGAGTATAAAAAGAATATTGAAAAAGATGCCGCCCTAGACCGAAGGTTTCAACCAGTAACAGTTAAAGAACCAACCCAGGAAGAAACAGTTAAGATTCTAGAAGGGATTAAGCATAAATATGAAGAATTCCATGGAGTCAAATACAAGAAATCTGCACTCAAGCTTATAGTAAATCTTTCTGCTCGCTATATCACTGATAGACATATGCCCGATAAGGCTATTGATATTCTAGACCAGGTTGCTTCGCATCGAAAGCTAAAAGCTTTCAAAAGACCTCCAGAGGCAAAAGAAATTGAAGACCAGTTAAATAAATCACTAGAGGAAGAGCCCGTCACAGAAAAGCAGGAAGTTTTGTTTGAAAAATATAAGGAAATATTAGACCAGTGGGCGTCGGAATCGAAAGCCCTAACCCCAATGGTCACGGACGCTGACGTAGTTCAAGTGATTTGCTCTAAAACAGGAATTCCCAAAGAAATGCTTCGTCCAAATGGCTCACTTAAATTTGTCAATTTAGCGACAACTCTTAAAAAAATCATAATCGGGCAAGATGAAGGCGTCGAAGTAGCTGCCAAGGCCCTGCTCAGGGGGCACGCGTCCTTAGGGGATCCCCTAAAGCCTATGGGGGCTTTTTTATTTTTAGGTCCTTCTGGAGTGGGGAAAACATATACGGCCAAAATGCTGGCCAATGAAGTCTTTGGGGGAGCGGACAATTTGATTCAAATAAATATGAGTGAATATTCAGAAAAAGTTAGCTCTTCTCGGCTCATAGGGGCGGCACCAGGATATGTCGGATACGATGAATCGGGTCAACTAACTGAGCGGGTCAGGAAAAAGCCATATAGCTTGGTTTTATTTGATGAAATAGAAAAAGCCCACGGAGAAGTGGCCAATTTACTCCTGCAGATACTAGAGGAGGGAAAGCTTACCGATAATTTCGGGAGGGAGATAAGCTTCGCAAATACTCTAGTTATTGCTACTGGCAATATTGGGGCAACTTTATTTAAAAAAAGCCACAGTCTAGGGTTCGGCTCCTCGAACGATGAGGGAGGCAGAAACCTAGCCATATTAGAGGAAGCAAAAATAGCCCTTAGCCCAGAGTTGTTGAACCGTTTCAATGAGACGGTTATCTTTAATGAGCTTTCGGGAGATAGCTTAGTTGAGATAATAAAATTGGAGATCAATATATTAAAACAGCGTCTAGAGAAGGCTCATGAAGTTAAGCTCATCATAGGCAGGTCACTTCTTGATTTCCTCGGAGAGTCGAGCGCTAAAGAGCGAGATGGGGCGAGAGCCATAAAAAACCTTGTAAAAAAAGAAGTGGAGAATAAATTAGCAGAGTGCCTAGCGACGGGAGACCCGTCCAAGATTAAAAAGATAAGCCTCTCCAGAGCAAAAGATAAAACAATTGTTAAAGTTTGTTATTGACTTGATGCCAGTCCTGTGCTATACTTATATTTGTGAACGAAACTCCCCCATATAGCAACGAGCATCGATGACAGACGCTGTACTCCTCATATGCGGATGGATATTTGTTGCTTATTTTCTATGCAAAAAACCCAAATATTATGACCCGCTGGACTATGACGATTAAAAGATCAACTTTTACTGGATTTTATAAATATCTATTTTATAATTCCGTGAAGATTACAACCTAACACCAAATAATACAAGAACTATGAGCATGAACAAGGAACAATTAATACAAGGAATCTACAACGAATACATGGGCAAGAGGGACCAAACCATGGCAGAGCTTCAAGTTTATCTGGATAGCCCAGCTGGAGTAGGGGAACACGGAGGGATCTCAGATGTAGTTAAGGAAAAAATTGAATCGATTGACGGCCTCAACTCAATCACACTGACCATGCGAGACCTGTTCATGAACGGATCAACAAGCGAAGTGGTGACGGAGCTAAATACGGATTCGGTTAGCTTTTCGTCAGAAGCTTCAAAAGAAGGAAGCGACTCAGACGAGCCTCAGCCTGTGGAGAATAAAGTTTAAATTATATTCTATTATTCTGTCGACGCTGATGTTACCGCTCTTG
>TARA_R110000824_G_scaffold345771_2_pt1 | contig 10979 bp, 14 predicted proteins | sample TARA_R110000824 | Tara Oceans TARA_R110000824 (sample SAMEA4397747) | marine metagenome | biome: Polar Biome; feature: [MES] marine water layer (ENVO:01000295) within the mesopelagic zone...; material: water (ENVO:00002006), including particulate matter (ENVO:01000060) such... | reverse complement strand
GGGATATGAAGAAAAAAATAAAATCAGATAAAACGTGTCCCGAATGCGAACATGATCCGATAGACCATTTATTTATGGGTATGGATATGAATATGTATAAGAAGAGAAAGCGGGACAGGAAGCTAGCAAAAGAGTATTGTGAAGAACAAGAAATGTTATACAGCGGTCATAAGGTAAAACCAATATGGAAAACATGTTGTGGAATATTAGATCGTTATTCAGTAGTCATAAAAGACTCTAAAAGGAAACAATGGTGAAAGAGTTGTTTCAGAACAAGTTAGCCCTGTCAATGATATTATCCGTTGTAGGGCACAGTGTAGCTTGGGTTCATATGAACGCGCAGTTCAGATGGGAATGGGCTAAAGGTCCGGTATTCATAACACTCGCCGGTATTCCAGTATCGTGGTGTTTCTACTACGCCACACGGTATTCAGTTGAACATTTCGGCAAGTTATGGAATATGAGAATGTTAGGGTTCGGTATCGGAACGATGATGTTCGGAATACTCACCTGGATATTTTTAAGTGAAATCCCATCACTGAAGATCGTGATATCGTTATTACTCGCCTTAGCGATCATTATGCTCCAGCTAACAAATATATGATGTTTGATTTCATTACAGTATATTTATATATGTCTTCACTGTGAATGAGTTAGCTCAATCAACGGTGGAGATGATAAAGGCAGCAAGTTTTAACTCCTTTCACTTGCTGCCTTTTTATTTTATTTTTATCGGTTTTTTCCGTTTAGATTAAATATTTATTTATGAATATATCAGGGAGAATGAATCATGTTTTGGCTATTGAATAAATTAGGTTTTAAAAGATCTAGACAGGTTCAGATCGTGAAGAGCATTTGGAGAGTTATGGGTGTTGTTTTCGTATGTGGATTCGGATACGCGTTAGTTAAAATGTTTTGTCAAATTTTTCTAAAATGAACGGTAAAGACGTAAAAGATTTAAATGTTATATTGGAACGGATGTCTCAGGCGGATAAGGATCGTACTGAGATTCATGCTGATATTAGATTTATAAAAAAGAACCTATTCAATCCAAAAGAAGGTCTCTGGGCAGAAACAAAGCTCAATTCCCAGTTCAGAGAATCATCTCAGAAATGGAGAACCCTCATCAGCATACCGGTCATCGGTATGGTAGCAAAATCGATTTACGATCTTATAACAAAAAATTCATAAAAATAATCCTTGCCCCCAATAGGTTTTTGTTTGTATTATTATAATAATGCAGGTATCACATAATAAGAAATGTAAGAGATGTAACACATCGTTAAGCGGTGAAATGTTATTCTATCCAGAAATATGTTTATCCTGTGTCATCGAGTTAGATTCAGCTAAGTGGAATGGAGATGTTGAAGCGAGAAAAGAATTAAAAAAATATGAAAAATAATCAAAATAAACCGTGCCCCGTATGGGTATTTGTCCGTATATTATAGTGTTAATTAAATAAAGAAAATAATGAATTACTTAAACAACAACAATTTTTCAAGCTTCTGGAGCGATTATCGCGATACCAAGTCAGTCGATGCATTGCTCGGTATTGAAGAGAAAAAACATACCGGTCGAGATCTTATCGCATTAGCGAGTTACCGTAGAGCGATTTCGAATTTTGTCAATATCGTATCGGGTAAATCAATTCCGGTCGAATTCAATTCAAAAAATAATTCTTACACTGATGGTGAAAAAGTTGTTCTGGGTGCGAATCTGAATGATGAAAACTTTGATATTGCGGTTGGCCTAGCTCTCCATGAAGGTAGTCACGTTCTGCTTTCTGATTTCAAGTTGCTATGTAACTTGTCTACACATATTCCGGGTGAGATTTATGTTAAAGCTGATACGCTGGGATTCAATCGGTCAACAGCTGAAATTCACATTAAAAGAATTTTAAACTACATCGAAGATAGAAGAATCGATTATTATATATTCAACACATCGCCTGGTTATAAAGGCTATTATCACTCGATGTATGATAAATACTTCTATAGTAAAAGCGTTGATAAAGCATTGCGATCATCCGAATACAGAAATGAAGATTGGAATAGTTACGATTTTCGATTGATTAACCTTCACAATTCTAATCGCCAGTTAAATGCATTGAATGGTTTACGGACCATTTGGAATGAAATTAAACTTTCAAACATTTCACGGTTGACTAGTTCTAAAGATGCTTTATCGGTTGCGTTAAGAGTTTATGAAATTATCCTCGATAACATTAAACCGGCTGCCATAAGTGATTCGACTAAAGCTGGTGGAGAAAGTGACAATACAACTAAAAGTGATGCTGGTGAAACTAGCTCAGAACAAACTAGCTCAGAACAAACTGGTGGTGGCAATAATTTAAATGATGATGGGACTGAAGCAGGATCACTTAGCGATCGTCAGAAATCCATTACTGAAACGGCATTTGGCAAACAGAAAGATTTTGTCGATGGTAATCTAAAGAAAACTCAATTGAGTAAAGCCGACACTAGAAACATGCAAACGCTTGAAGAATCCGGTGCAACGTATGAAGAAGTGGGTGAAGGTGTTAACTGGAATAGTGAAAAAGTAAAATGTTTGGTCGTGAGGAATCTGACAGCCAATTTGATAAACTCAGATGTATTCAGTTGCGCGTCCAGTTACAGTATGAAAAGTTACGGTGATCCAGATGGGTGGTGCGATTATAATTTCGTCGAAGAAGGTTTAAGACTCGGAAATGTTTTGGGCAAGAAACTTAAAGTCAGATCCGAAGATCGTGTAACGAAGTACAGTAGAAAAAATTCAGGAAAGATAGATAAGAGAATGCTAGCTGAATTAGGATTTGGCAATGCAAATGTTTTTTCACAGACACTTGTCGATAGTTACAACAAAGCTTATGTCCATCTTTCGATTGACGCGTCGGGTTCGATGACGGGTACGAATTGGAATCAGGCGATGACTTCTGCGGTTGCGATGATCAAAGCATGCGATATGGCTGGGAATATTGATGTTGTAGTTTCAATCAGGTCAACACATTCTAATAGTAATGAAGTTCCATTGATACTTGTGGCTTACGATTCTCGTAAGGATAAGTTAACCAAGGTAAGAACACTTTTCAAAGCTCTCCGGACTGCCGGAACGACACCTGAAGGGTTGTGCTTCGAAGCCATTGCGAAAGATCTCATTCCCGGAAATTTAAAACAGGATTCTTATTTCATCAATTATTCGGACGGAGCTCCGATGTTCAGTTCAAAGAATTATTATTATAGAGGTGAAAGAGCTCTCCAGCATACGAAAAAGCAGGTGAGGAATATGAAAAACCTTGGATTAAAAGTAATGAGCTATTTCATCAGCGATGGAGATTACGGTATGGAATCATTTAAGACGATGTACGGAAAAGATGCCCAGTTTATCAACCCCACGAATATGATGGAAGTCGCGAGAACAATGAACAAGAAATTTTTGGAGAAGTAATGTTAGACTCATTAATTAGTTTTTTAACCTGGTCAGTACTGTACATCGATAACGTGATGCACTTTAGAATGTTTCACGTCATTATATTGTCGGTATGCGCATACTGTATTTACGATGAACTTAAACTACACAAGGAGAATAAATAGGTCATGAAAAAAAATAAAGATTCTTTCATTACATCGGAGATATTAGAAAAAATAGTATCCCGGTATAATTTTAACCCTCGTACGTTAGCGGGTGGTGATCTCAGCGGTGCTAAAGCAGAAGTGCTGTCACTTACAGATAACCATAAATTTAAAATTCCGAGGCATAAACAACTAATCATTACAGCTATACATCGTAGTTATAACATGGTAGAACTCTACACAGCTTTATACAATATAATGCACGCTCGAAATAATCCCAATGAAAAATTAACAGGAACATTTAGATGAATATCAATATCAATTCCGAACATCGCCATTGCACGTTTTCGTTTTTCGATGAAGATGTTGAATATATGTTGTTAGATAGTGGAGATAAACTGGAAGACTTTGAATTAGAACTTTTAGTAGTGAAGTTATGGAACATGCAGAAAACGATGATTGACGTTGTGGGTATGGAGTTAGCACAAGCTTAAAAAAAAATGAGTTTTAGAAAAGTTTCGTTATATTTATTAATGAGAAAGAAATCATAGCTCAAGAGAGGATGATTTCGTTAGACTACATAAGTTAACAAATATAGGAGAACAACAATGACAAGATTAGCACTTCACACAAACCTACCCCAATTTTTTAACCGAGACGAATTCCTCACACCGTTTGATCGTTTATTCGATAAGGTGATGGAGAACCAATTTCCAAACTTCACAGAAGAGTTTGGTGTCAAGTGTTTCGAGGGTGGCGCATATCCAAAGGTTAATGTATACGAATATGAAGACAAGATTGGTATCGTAGCGGAGATTCCCGGACTAACGAAGAAACAAGTCAACATCGAAGTCGAAGACAACGTGTTGACGATTTCCGGTGACAAACACAACGTCACTGACGATGAATCAGCAAAGGTCATTAGACGGGAATTGAAACATTCATCATTTAAACGATCGTTTCAACTCGGTGATCAGCTCGATGCAGAAAATGTTTCGGCTAAATTTGAAGACGGTATACTGTCGATCGGCATACCGAAAACGGAACCGGAATCACCTAAAAAGAAATTTGTAAAAATAACTTGAGGTGCCGCAAATCATTACAGTAAATAAAGATAGATACTTAGTACTCGGAACGGTGCCGGTTAACTCAGATTACTCTCCCGAAGAATTAAAACGAGAATGGAATGCCGATACCGTTTTGAGAAACGATGATCTTTTCTACATAACGAGAAAAATAATTAACGCAGAATTTCAAGATTTGAAATAGGTTACATAAAAAAGCTTTATGAAGAGGTGATATTTTCGAACCTTTCAATAGAATACCGGTTTCGAAAATGAGTGTAGCGTTAGGGTGGCTTTATAAAGTTTTATTATATTATAGAGGAATTGTATATGTATAATATGAAATGGCAAAGAAAAAACGACAACAGTATTTTTCATTCATCGAGGATGGCGTAAGGTATATGGAATGTTCAGTATGCGGTAAATCGGTACGAAATGTTTCAGAAAGCGCTATTTCGATATTATGTGCTTCATGTTTAATGCCGAGATTGTTTGCTCGATGGAATCCAATGGTACAAAATCAATACATCAAAACCGGCCGACCCCCTGGATGGCAATGGATGAAAGAATTCGTTGATAGTGATGGAAATGTTTTTCATAAAGGAAAGGAAATCCCAGACTTGAAAGGAACACTATCGCCTACAAAAGTGAAAAAGAAAATTAAGAAAAAAACACATAAAGTAAAAAAATCATTTGAAGCAGAAATAAATAGTTTAGCGAGAGAATATAAGAAAAAACAAAAATTGAAAAGGAAGACACAACGTGATATTAACAAATAGACTGTTTGAACAATATTCAAAAACTATATGTGATAGCGTCAGCATAGAAGAAGGGGAGGCCATTGCGACCAAGTTGTTAAAAGAATTATCTAATTCAACAACAGGAGTTGGGATAGCAGCACCGCAGATCGGAATAACGAAACGTGTATGTGTAATAAATGTAAAGGAACCATTGGTATTGATCAATCCAGAAATTATTGAGTCTGAAGGTGAATTCATATTCAAAGAAGGTTGCCTATCTTATCCAAAGAAAACTGTACCTGTGATGCGACACACCATGATAGCAGTCGATGCTGGCAATTTAGATAAACCGTTAGTATTCGATATAAGAAAGAGTGGCGATATAAAAGATGTACTCGAGATAGCATGCGTGCAACATGAAATAGATCATCTCGATGGTATAACGATGTTTGATAGAAAATATGTCAAACCCCCATACCGAGCACCTAAAAAGTATGGTCGGAATGAAATAGTCGGAATCACAGACGGTAAAGATTATAAAGAGATAAAATACAAAAAAGCCAAACCACTTATCGATGGTGGTGATTGGGGAATTTATGTCGGGGGACCGATTACTTAATGAAACACGAAATGGTTACGTGGAAAGAAGTCGATGAAGCTGTTGGATTTTTTGTCGATACATACAATGCACACGATTTAGATTGTGAACTCATTATCGGAATTCCGAGAGGTGGATTGGTTTTAGCTACGATGTTATCTTATAGATTAAACTTACCGCTATTGATAGATTGTTACGGTCCCACTACATCGTGGAGTAGTAAAATTTTAATCGTGGATGATATAGCCGACACAGGAAAAACTTTAGAAACAGTGAATAAAAACTTACCTAACAGTACTATATTTACAATGCATTATCACCGACAATCCGTTGTGGAACCGTACGCGTGGTTGCATGAAAAAACAGACGAATGGATCGTTTATCCCTGGGAAGGAAGTTATTCCTCATCGACCTCATGAATTTAATAATTGTGACGTTAAACGATTTTAATATAATATTTATATAAAACGGAAAGAAATTTTCATGAGTGAAACTAAATTGAAAACGATAGTTGAGAAGATAGACAATATCGAACACCTGATGTGGGAAGATAGAAAATTCTTTATGCGTATGATGTACAAGATTGATAAAGTAATACATTTTATTGATAGTTTTACTGCTTTTGATGACATACCATTCGACGAGGCGTTGAGTACAGATGAACAAAAACTGATGACCGAGTTAACGGATAAGTTATCAAATATTAAACAATTTGAAGAAGATATGGTTAAATTTAGAAAGATGATAAACTCCGATCAGGTCGGAGAATCATAACAATATGGGCTCGATCGGTTTCGACGAGTGTTATTTGACAATGCAATGCAGCAGAGATTGAGTAGATCTCGAGACAAAATACTCACAACCTTACATGCCAACTTAAAGTTGGAAGGGTTGATCATAGATTGGCATCTTGCCGATACTGATATGGTTGCTAGCAATAGCGTACCACTTCTGGCAGATCAACCGGTTTACGCTTACGCGTAGATCCACGGCTCGCTTGACAGCAGTGCATAAAATAAGTTAAGCAAACCCATCTATCTTGATGATGTAAAAGCAAGACAGTATCACATCTGAGCAAATGTGTGTCGGCGGGATTGTCAGTATGACTGCTAGATTTGGCAACTGACTAAGCTGTGAATGATTGAATTGATGAAGACATATCGGACTGGGGTTCGATTCCCCACGAGTCCACTAAGTAAAATGGTTTTACAAGAACACCTTAAAGGTTTTTTGAAGGTCAAGCGAAAACTGACAAAACAGGCAATGGCGTACCTGCAAAAAAATACGTCGTTAATAAACAACGAGGAGACGTTTTATGAACAAACGTAATCTAGTCGCATTAGTGACTACCTTTTTAATACCAATATTCATTTATGGTGTGGGTGTTAAAGGTACTGTTACTAGCGAAAAGAAAACCCCTTTGGTGGGAGCCAATATAGTTGTAGATGGAACTGATTTAGGTACCGCATCGTTAGAAGACGGCACTTATACTATTAAGTTAGATTCAGGTTCATATACCCTTATAGCTTCTGTTATCGGATACAGCTCGTCGACACAATCAATTGTGGTTGGTGAAGACGAATTAGTAACTCTCGACTTTGAGCTTTCTGTTTCAGGGATCGGGATGTCAGCACTGGAAGTGTTAGCTTCTCGAGCTGGCTCAAGAACACCTGTTGCATACACAACTGTAGATAAAGAGGAATTGGAATTTCGTCTTGGTTCACAAGACATACCCATGTCTTTGAACACTACACCGAGTGTATACGCTACACAACAAGGTGGCGGTGCAGGCGATGCTCGTATCAATGTTCGGGGGTTTAATCAACGGAATATAGCAGTAATGATAAACGGTGTTCCACAGAATGATATGGAAAACGGTTGGGTCTATTGGTCTAACTGGGATGGAGTTGCAGATGCAGCTCAATCTATCCAGATGCAACGTGGATTATCTGCTGTCAACTTAGCTGCACCTTCTATTGGTGGAACTATGAACATCATAACCGACCCTGCTGCTTATGACAAAGGCGGTAGTTTCAAACAAGAAAGTGGTGCGGGTGGATTTCTTAAATCCACAATCAACTACAACACGGGTTTGATTGGTGACAAGTTAGCGTTAAGCGGAACGGTCGTTAGGAAGACCGGTGACGGTATCATTGATAAAACATGGACGGATGCTTGGGCATATTATTTTGGTTCAAGTTACGCTATGGACAAGAACAACCGATTCGAATTATACGCAATCGGTGCTCCCCAGCGTCATGGTCAAAATCTATATAAGCAGAATATTGGATCGTATGATTCTGAATTTGCTGCTTCTGTAGATGGATATGACACTGAAGCGTTAGGTGATGATGGTCAATTTGTAGACGTCGGTCATACGTTTAATCAGAATTGGGCACCAGTTAGTTCAAACTATACTGGTAAACAATATTGGTATATGTATGGTGCACGCACTGTAGATCGTCACGATCCTAACTTTCTCAATGAACGTGAGAATTACTTTCACAAACCGTTGGTAAACCTAAACCATTTCTTAACTATCGATGATAAGACCAGATTATCTTCTGTGTTTTATTGGTCAGGTGGTTCAGGTGGTGGTACGGGTACTTATGGTAAAATACCTACACTCGATGCAGATGGTAATTTGGGTGATGATGATTGGAAGTTCTACTACGGTCGCGGTCCATGGACTCGTGATTGGAACGCCCTTATATCATATAACTCAGGTGATCAAGATACTGTCTATGTAGACAAATCTGTTCTTGTGAGGACTCATGGTGATGGTAATAATCAATCAGTCGGTATACTTCGTAATAGTATCAACCGTCAAAATACTTATGGTGTGATTTCTAAACTCAACTATGATGTAAGCGATGAGCTTGAAGTTCAAGTTGGTCTGGATTGGAGAACTGCAGGTATAGAACACGCACGTGAAGTCCGTGATTTGATGGGTGGTGATTACTATATGGATTACGCTGATGATAATGCACCTGATGGTAAACGTGTTGAACTGGGTGATATAATTGCATATCACAATAGTACAACAGTCGACTGGTTAGGTGGATTCGTTCAGGGTAACTATACTAAAGACGCGTTAAGTGTTTATGGTATGGGTGGTATTTCGAGTATTAAATACTCTTACCAGGATCACTTTACAGTTGCAAATGAAGTCATTACGGCAGAAGCTATTATGACTAAGCAATTCAAAGGTGGAGCGATGTACGATGTAGATGATAACGTCAGTATCTTTGGTAATTTTGGTGTAGTTGAAAAGCCACCTATCATGGATAATGTTATCTATTACGATGGTACAGTAGCTTCAGATCCTGCTAACGAGAAATTCATTAGTTCGGAAGCTGGCGTGAACTGGAGTTCAGATAAGTTCACAACCAAAGTCAACGTGTACAGTACAGATTGGAAAGATAGAAATCTTACCAAAGCTGTAACGACAGGTCAAGGCGATTCAGGTGATACTGATGTGATTTTTCTAAGTGGAGTAAATCAGAAACATACTGGTCTTGAAGTTGAAGCTTCAAGTCAAGTTACTGATATGATTCGCTTGGATGCCGCAGTAAGTCTCGGTACCTGGAAGTTTGTTGGAGATGCTAATGGTACATATCAAGAAAACGAATATGATGAGAATGATAATGTTGTTGGTTTAACATCCACAAGTTATCAATACGCATTGGATGATTTATTCGTTGGTGATATGCCACAAACATCTTATGCTGTTGGTGCAACATTGACTCCAATTAGTGGATTACGGATTCAGGCAATATACAATCAGTATGATAACAATTATGCCGATTGGAGTCCTGATAGTCGTGAGTACGATGGTTCAGATGAGAACGCTGATGATGAACAGGTGTGGAAAGCTCCTGCATATTCAAAAATAGATCTACATGCATCATATGCTCTACCAATTAGTGGGTATGATGTATCTGTATTCGCTCATGTGTTTAACGCATTAGACGAAACATACGTGCAGGATGCAGTTGATAACAGTCAATACAATAGCTATGGCGACAAAACCCATTCAGCTCACAACGCAGAAGTATTTCTTGGAACACCAAGATACTTCAATGTTGGGCTGTCTGTTAATTTCTAGCATATAGTGTCTGAGAGGGATTGAAATATATCCCTCTCATTTTATTGGAGAAAAAATGAATTTTTGGAGCGAACAGTTGATATTTATTTATAGTATAGTACTATTTTATGTATAAAAATTATAAAATCCTAATGGTTATAGGTTGCGCGGTTATCTGGTTATACAGTTACAGTAACGCGTACAATCAAGAACAAACAATGGAGAAGAAACATGAACGTTAAGAGCATAGTTTCGTCTATCACTGATAGCGTAGATAGCTTAGTAGCAGTAGCCACTAGCTTGATCGTTTTAAGCGTATTCGTAGGAATACTCTTTGGCGGAAGCGTCTTTGGTGTTAGCGTAGTAGAAAATATAATGGCACTCATTCAGGCATTTTTAGATGCTGGATTTACTGGTCTTTTGGCCTTGCTCGTGCTGTTATCATTTTGGAAGTAACAATGGACACGATGAATAAACTCCTCATTATCATCTAACGGTGACACAGGTGAGGATTAGTTATTCATTTTAGTTACAAATATGTTGTGGTGGAGTATAACAGCTCCACCACAATAATTTCTAAATCAAATTAAGTTTCATTATATTTATAATTACGGAAAGACAAATTTAAAATGGACAAATTAGGAATATCACTTCAGGATAAATACGGGATAGGTGGGACAAAGCCTTCTGATTACGTATACGATAAAGACGGAAACGTTAAACTGGATATTGCAGGATTCCCTGTTAAGAGAATTAACTCATACTTCACAGCTGATATTCTGCCGAACGAGATAAATCAAATAGAGGATAAAAAATAACATGGGTGTATTAAGCGTACTAACAGGCTTTTTAAGCGGTGGGGATGTTGTCAAAGACATAGGTAATGTCCTTGATAATCTTCACACCTCGGGTGAAGAAAAA
>TARA_R110000824_G_scaffold148446_3_pt1 | contig 10982 bp, 8 predicted proteins | sample TARA_R110000824 | Tara Oceans TARA_R110000824 (sample SAMEA4397747) | marine metagenome | biome: Polar Biome; feature: [MES] marine water layer (ENVO:01000295) within the mesopelagic zone...; material: water (ENVO:00002006), including particulate matter (ENVO:01000060) such as...... | reverse complement strand
GGCAACAACTGGTCCTTCCGTTAAAAAGGTAGGAGAAAAAATTGGAAGAAACACTATTATAGGGTTTCAAGGCGGGTCTCCTCTTATCCAGCCTCCTAAATCGACAACAGACCGGGGAGCATATCCTTTTAATATTGCCGGGGTAAATCCTTTAGGTGTTGGACAAAACAAGGTGAACTCAAATTGGGTTACGAGTGGGAATCCAGTCCCTGAAGGCGCGGGATGGGTAAGCTGGACACAGGCCGACGAGGATGCGGGCCTTGAAATGAGGGCTAAAATGCAAGATACAGGTTTTGGCATACAACGTCCTGCCATCCCCTCCGGCGTTGGGCCGATTCGTCCTCCGAGACACAGTAGTTTTCAAAATCTGATAGGGGACACAGGGAAAAGAAGAAGGAAACCGAAAAAGAGGGGCCGGGCCTCAACAATTCTTTCGGGAACCTCTGGAGCTGAAGATTTCCCTGTAATGCGTGGACAACTTTTTGCAAGATAATGGCTGAAGCACTGGTAACAGAACAACCTCAAGCAACGCGAGATCGCGTTAAGATACGGAGCAAGCGCAAGGAGGCGATGAAAAATGGGCGCAGCCAATGGGATGCTCAATGGCAATCATTGAAAGACCTTGTACGTCCGGCATCGCCTGATTTTTACAACAGTCAGCAACGAGGTGAAGCTGTACAGAACCTTATTTATGATGGGACGGCTGGATGGGCTGCGGAGCAGCTGGCCTCTGGGTTACAGGCTTTCCTTACCTCTCCGACTGATCGTTGGTTTAATGTGACGGTAAAGAATACGCCAGTTCAATTTATATCCCATGATGTCCAACTGTGGCTGGAACTGGTCAGCGACACAATTTATTCTCATTATGCTGACTCTCGGGTAAACTTTGACCCGATGATGCATGAACTTGATTTGGATATTATCGTTTTTGGGACAGGGAACCTCTTTCAGGAATGGAACTCGAAAGACAAGCATATTGTTTTTCGTTCACATGCGGTAGCTAATTGTTTTATTGCGGAGAATGAAAATAATATTGTTGACACCTTGATCAGAGAAATTGAATGGAGTGGTCGCCAGATTGAACGTCGCTTTGGAGGGTTGGATAATCTTCCTCCTAAGCTCCGGGCGATGTTAAAGAAGGACAACGATCCTGAGAAGGCTTATAACTTTTTACATAGTGTTTGGCCTCGCAAAGACCGAACACCGGGACTGGAAGTAGCAACTAATATGCCTTGGGCCTCAGTCTGGGATTGTGAGGAGACAGCGGAAGAAGTTTCTGTTTCTGGGTTTAATATGTTTCCCTATCATTGTCCGCGATGGATGAAGATTGCTGGAGAAACTTACGGTCGCTCTCCGGGTATGACCTGTTTACCGGATATACGAATGGTAAATGAGATGATGAAAAATCTTATTCAGACCAGCCAGCTCCGTATTGCCCCGCCAATTATGATGCCCTCTGACGGGTTCTCTATGCCTATTCAGTGGAAGCCCTACGGGATAAACTATTATGAACCGGGGTCTCAGGACAGGATTGAACCATTAAACGTGGGCGGGGATGCAGTATTTGGAATAGAATTTTTAACTTATATCCGCGAACAAATAACCCGTTGCTTTTATGTAGATTGGTTGTTACTCCAAAAAAATAACGTGGAAATGACTGCAACCGAAGTTTTAGATAGGCGGGAGGAAAAATTACGTTTGATGGCTCCCATGCTTGGTCGGTTGCAGTCAGAACTTTTAGGCCCCATGCTCAAGAGGACCTATACCCTTTTAAATAGTAAAGGACTTATTCCCGACGCACCGGAAGAAATGGCAGGATCAAGTTTAGATATTCAGTATGTGTCCCCTGCGGCGAAAGCACAGTTTGGAACAAGAGCGATTGCGGCTGACCGATGGATTCAGTCTCTTACTCCTCTTGCTCAAGCCTATGGACCGCAGGTGCTTGATGCTCTTAACCCTGATCGATACGCTCAAGAATCAGCTACTTGGCATGATGTTCCTCGCCGCGTTCTTAATTCTAATGAGGAAATAGAAGAAGTCCGCTCACAACGACAGACTGCTGCCGATGAGGAAACAGCCTTAGAACAGGCGAAGGTTGAGTCTCAGGTTGGGGTTGATACCTCTACTGCTACTAGAAATATTGCGGCAGCACAAGAATCGCTTACAGCTTGATGCAATCGAAGATACTCCCAACAGGAAAAGAGAAAAAGGGGCTATTTATGCGGGTTTTAGGATCTGCTGATTTTGAGGACGGGCTTATACTGATAGGCTGTATTTTAGATATGGGCGGTGTTACAAAGAATCTTTCTTGCTTTAACGCGGGAATGCCTGATAAAACAGCCTATGATCTTGGAAAACACGATCTCGCTATGGAAATTTTACGTTTAGCCTATGACGAGAAGCAACTGGCAACAATATTAAAACAAGGAGTAAATCATGAGTATCCTCAATTCAGCAAAACCTAAACTACTTTTAGCGGAGGAGGAAGGCGATTCAATTATTAATTCCAGCGGAGTTGCTGGAGCTGTAGACTGGAAAAATAATATAGACGAAGAGTTTCGCAATGATCCATCGATTGCTGGCGTTTCCTCTTTGAACGATCTCGCAAAGATGACCGTTAATGCCCAGAAATTAATTGGGGAAAACCGAACGGTGGTTCCAAAAAATGATTCGTCCCCAGAGAAATGGGATGATTTTTATTCTGCAGCAGGAAGACCCGCTTCTCCTTCCGATTACCAGATGCCTCAAGTTCCCGAGGGAGTGTCTTTGAAGGAACAAGATTTAAATAAAACGAGGGATGCCATGTGGAAGCATGGGCTTTCTCAAAAACAGTTTCAGGATCAAATGGGTTATTACCTTGGAAGTGTAGCGGAAGAATCATCTGCTGCCGGAGAAGCAAGTGTTAATAATATGAACGAAGCGGTAGCTTCTCTGAAGGAAGAGTGGAAGGGGGAGTATGAGACCAATGTGGATCTTGCAAATGCTATGGTCAAGCGTTATGGGGGTGATGAGCTTTCGGAACACCTTGAGACTACGGGACTTGGAAACAATCCCGCGCTTATCAAATTTCTTGCTAATGTGGGCAAACATTTTTCTGAAGACACTAGCGATGGACGAAAAATGAGTGACTTTTTTGTTATGAATGAGACAGCGGCGCAATCGGAAATTCAAAGACTGGAAGCAGATCCGGGTTTTATGACACTATATGAGACAGGGGATCGTGGAGCGACTGAAAGAATGTTAAATTTAAGAAAAGTAGCAGATTCCTCTGCAATTCAAACCGATTCAGTGCCATTAGTTTCTTCAAGCTCACAACCGCTTTTATAAAAGTATTTTCCCTGTCAAAAGCCTTGACAAGTCCAAAGAATTACTTTTTTCATATATTTACCGGGTAGCTCTTATAAGTCCGGTTGATTTCGGGTAAACCCGACGGGAAAGCTGACGTATCAGCTAGGGTTAGTCCGTCGTAAGATGGGTAGCTCATCCGAAGTCAACCTAGAATCTTTTTTGCATAAGGACTTATAAAGATGTCAACACAAATTGATACCGCGCTAGTTCAACAATATAGCGCAAATCTTGAAAGGGCTTTCCAGCAAAAAGGTTCACGTCTTAGAGATTGGGTTCGTGTCGAACGGCAACAGGGAGAACACGCATACTATGACAGAACGGGGAAGGTTTCAGTAAATGAGATTGTTACCCGACACGCTGACACAGTATTAACGGATACTCCTCACACTCGCAGACGGGTAAGCTTGCGGCATTGGTCGCATGCGGATATGATCGATGATCCTGATAAAGTTCAGACCATCGCTAATTTCCAATCACCCTATCTGACAGAGGCCAGAGACGGCATGGGCCGCCAATTAGATCAGCAAATTGTAGATGCAGCCGGTGGAACCTCTTATAGTGGTAAAACTGGCAGCACCTCGGTGGTATTTGATACCAACCAAGATGTTGCAGTAAATTATGTAGACAGTGGGGGCGCGGCAAATAGCGGTCTCAATGTTGCTAAATTACGGCAAGCTAGGTATTTGCTGCAAAAGCAGGAAGCTATAGAAGGGAATGAAGTCTTTGTTGTAACAGCAAAGCAGCTTCAAGACCTTTTAAAAGAGACAGAAGTTACAAGTTCGGACTACGCTGCGGTGAAAGCCTTGGTGCATGGGGAAGTAAATACCTTTTTGGGATTTACTTTCATTTCGACTGAACTTCTTCCTCTTGTAACAGCTACCGATGTAAGGACATGCTATGCATGGACACGTCGGGCTATGATTGCAGCAATAGGTATGGAAATACAGACCTTTGTTGGGCCTAATCCTTCCAAGAATAATAATATTCAGCTTCAGGTGAAAGCGTCTTTCGACGCTTCCCGGATGTGGGAGGAAGGTATTGTGCGAGTCTATGCGGATGAATCACCATAAAAATAAGGAGTTATCATGATTAGTGTGGATTATAAATCTACTCAGGTGACCAATCAGGATGCAGTCGGATGGTCTGCCCTGAAACCTTATGAAAGAGGTGGTCGATTGCGTATAGTCTCGTTCGATTATACTGTTCCAACCGGAACTATTGCTATAGCTAAAGTTGTCAGCATGGCGACATTACCTCCCGGGGTAATGCTGCTTGGTGGTAAGCTTGATAATACTGCATTAGGAACCGGAGCGTTGGCAGATATTGGACTCAGGGGACATGATGGAAACGGAAATATTGATGACACATCAGGAGCTACGGTTGCTGATGATGCCGACTTGCTCGGTAATGACATTGATATGGCAGCAGCAGGTAATGATGATTTTAATCATACAGCTGCGTTAAACTTCCTTTATGTCACCAAAAAAGAAGTGGACCTTGTCTTCACAGTTGTAGGAGCTGTGTGGGCTGCGGCAGCCGTTGTTAAAGGTTATCTGATGTATTCAGAATAATCATATTTAAATCTAACAAAGTCCCGGCCCCTGAACAAAGGGGGCCGGGGTCTTTTATATTAAATGAATTTTACTGATATAGCCAATTCCGCTTTAATAAAGTTAGGACAGGACAGGATAGCCGCTCTTTCCGATACAACTAATAATGCGGAGGTAATGAACACTCGATTTGAAATGGTTAAACGTGCTACGCTTCGAGATAAACCTTGGCAATGCGCTAAGAAACGGGTGCTTCCTGCTCTACTTGTAACAGAACCCGCTTTTGGTTATACTTACGAACATCAACTCCCTACGGACTATATCCGTGTAATTGATATTACCCCTACCGGGACGTTCTGGAGAATAGAGGGACAGAAAATTCTTTCTAATTCAAACACTTTGGAGTTGGTTTATATCTGGGATATAGATGAGGACAATGCTCAAGATATTGATGATCTTTTAGGGGAAGCTATAGCTTATCATTTAGCATGGGATACCTGTGTTAAGATAACTAATGATGGAGCTTTGCGGGATCAGATGGAACGAGGGTATAGAATGACTTTAGCGCAAGGGGCTTATGTGTCTTCAACAGAAGACAGTGTAAATCAGGCTCAGATTACTTCTTGGACAACAGCAATAAGAGTTGTATAAATGGCTGGTAATAGAGCGCAGACTATTATTCAAACTAACTTTTCTGCCGGGGAGGTTAGTCCTTATCTGTTTGGAAGAACAGACCTAAAAAACTATTTTAATGCTCTTGAAACATTAGAGAATATGGTTTGTAAAACCCAAGGAGGAATAGTTCGCCGCAGCGGGACCGCTTTTGTAAAAACAGCGAAAGACAATTCAAAAAAATCCCGCTTAGTCCCGTTTGAATTTTCAAATATTCAAGCGTATATGCTTGAATTTTGCGATAACCAGATTCGCGTCATGAGAGATGGAGGGGTAGTTCAGCCCGACAATGTCGCGGAATTGACACAGGCTTCTGCGTTTGATCACGCTGATTGGGCAAAAAATAATGTAACAATAAGTGCGAATGCAGATGATGATCATTTAGGGGCGACTATTGTAGATGAAATTGTAGAGACGGGAGTAGGGGGATTACATACTATTTCACAGGAGAATATAGGAACTGCTATTCTGACACTAGGTAAAACATATACTATGTCTGCTAAAGTAAAAAGAGGGACAGGGACAAGAAATGCCCAATTATATGTAAGGAATCATGAGAACACTATATGCACCGCTAATTTTGATCTAAGCGACGGGACGGTAAACGGATCGCCTGCCAATTCAACGGCTACGGTCCAAAAAACTCCCTTTTTATCTTATTATTGTATTAAGATGCATTTTTCCGCTGGAGCGTCTGGTGCTAATCATGTGGATGCAGAACTTCGTATGCTTAAAGATGATTTCAGTTCTAGTTATACTGGAGCGGGGTCGAGTAGCATAAAGGCTTATGATGTTCGTATAAGTGAGGGAGAGGATTCGGAAATAGTTGCTGTTACGTCTACTTATACGGAAGCGGAACTTCCCTATATAAGCTTCACTCAAAGCGCAGATGTTCTTTTTATTGCCCATACAAACCACGCTCCGGCAGAGTTTTCCAGAACAAGCCATACCGATTGGACCTTAACGGATTCTGTTTTTGAGGATGGCCCCTATCTGGATGAGAATATAACCGATACAACCGTGTATATAAGTGCTGTTACTTATCGAAAGGATCTTACCACTACAGGGAATTGGACAGGCTTTGGAACCGGAGATTACGTTGAATACATTGTAGGGGAAGACTATGCTTTAGGGAAATGGGTGTCTGTCTCAGAGCCAGTTGCCACAGTAGAGGCGATTGATAATGTATGGACGACATTAGATCCTACAGCAGCTTATACTTTTTCCGCTGGAACTCCTGATACCTTAGTATCTGATAAATCGGTTTTTACAAATTCGATGGATGGGCATTATATCCGCTATCAGACAACCCCCGGAGGAGGGGTTTGGACTTGGTCTCTTGTTTCAAAATTTGTCGATGAGAAGAATTTGGAGATAAGTGCGGCTCCTTTAACGATGCATACACCTCCGGCAAATATAACCGTCTCTAATGAGACTTATCTTGCCACAATAATTTCTACAGACGCAATTTTTGCTTCTACGGATGTTGCGGATAACAGGGTAATTAGGATGAATTTTGGTGGAGAGCAAGTTTGGGGAAAGATAGTAACCTTTAGTTCTACTACACAAATTAATGCAAATCTTACACGATTTGTTCCTCTTGATCCCTATGATCCGAGCATTTTCAAATTTTCTGGGAGGACACAGAAATGGAGGCTTGGTGCGTGGAAAGATGCCAATTGGCCCGGGTCAGTAGTTTTCCATCAGAACCGCCTTACCTTTGGAGGATCGGTAGATAACCCTGATACAGTATGGATGTCTAACTCCGCTGAGTATAGGAATTTTGCCCCTACAGAAACAAATTCAACGGTTTTAGACACTAACGCAATCACTGTAACGATTGCCGCGCAGGAGGTAAATACAATTCAATGGATGAGTTCAGGACCGATACTTATTATCGGGACCCTTGCGGCAGAATGGGAAATTAAAGGTACATCTGTTTCTGCTCCGCTTACCCCTGCAAGTATTCGTATTTCAGAACACACTAATTTTGGTTCTGAAAAGGTAGCTCCGGTTAAAATAGATAGTTCTATTCTTTTTGTTCAACGTGCGGGAACAAAACTTAGGGAGTTTAAATATAATTTTGATATAGATGCGTATGTAGCAGATGATCTTACAATCCTAGCGGAGCATATTATACGAGATGGGACAAATGTTGAGAGTATAGCTGTTCAGCGGTCTCCTGAGACTCTTATCTGGATAGCGAGAAATGATGGAGTACTTGTTGGGTTGACTTACAATCGATCTCAGGAAATTACCGCTTTTCACAGACATAAGATAGGTGGATCTTTTTCTACCGGAGATGCGGTAGTTGAAGGTGTGGCTGCCTGCCCTTCAGGGACAGGTCAGGATGATGATGTATATGTCGTAGTAAAACGAACAATTAATAGTGAAACTGTTCGATATATAGAAGTTATTCAGAATGAATTTATTCCAACAGGGGTTCAGGATAAAAATAATATGCGTTATGTGGATTCCTCTTTAACTTATAACGGAGCAGCTGTTTTAAGTATTGCGGGTCTTGGTCATCTCCCCGGAGAATCTGTCCGGGTTGTTTCTGATGGGGAAGATATAGGAGATTTAACGGTTAGTGCAACGACAGGGAAAATCACTCTTCCGGAAACAGGATCAGTGGTACATGTAGGTTATCATAAAGCATCTACCATTAAACCGATGCCTTATGAGGTAGAGGATTCGCTTGGATCTACTTCTGGGAGATTAAAACGGGTTCACCGACTCACACTTCGCTTAATAAATACTTTAGGGTTTAAGCATGGAAAATCTACAACAGACCTTGTGCAGGAAGATTTCCGGGATACGAGTCCCGCGCATGATATGGATAAAACCCCTGATCTTTTTACTGGAGACAGAGAAATAAATTTAAATGTTAATTCGGATGTAAGGGATACCTTTGTAATAGTTCAGGAACAGGCATACCCGATAGGTATTCTTTCTATAATTTCACAAATAACTTCCCAGAGATGATAACAACAGAAACACTGTACTTTAAAGGATTAGTATAATGGCATTAGGAATATTGGGAGTTGTATCTGCAATTGCTTCAGTAGTAGGCACAGGGGCACAAATTATTGGTGGAATTAAACAAGCCAAAGCTGCGCGTGAGGCGGCGCAACAACAGGCGGCTTTAGCTAGGGAACAAGCAAGGATTAATGCGGAAAACGCGCAGCTTGCTGCTGAAGATTTTGAGTTTCAGGCGGACATCATTCAACGAGAGGATGAATTTTCGGCGGCGAATGCTTTAGCGAATGGGATATACCGCGCACAAATTATAGACGAGAACGCCGCCATGTCGTTAGAGACGGCTCGGTTAAATGCGGTTGCTTTAAATTACAAATCAGAAAAAACCGTCGAGCAGATGGTTCAAGAGATAAACGATATTCGTATGAGTTCGAGTGAAGCGGTTGCCAGCATACATTATGAAAGCGCGATAAAGGAATCCGATATACAGTTTGATACAGCCGTTCTGGTAAATGATATACTTCTAACTACGGACCGGACTCAGGAAAGATTGGGTGCTTCGGCGGAAGAGGATTTAGCGAGCGCATATTTTAATCGCAGTCAGGCGGGAAGCACAAGAGCCTATAGCCAATATAAGGCTAACAGGTTAAGAGTAACCAACAGCCGGTCTATAGCGGCAAATAAGGCCCGGATTGTTGGTGGGGGAATAACCTTTAGCGGGTCGGCGATGGACGTTGTTTATGATATGCAAAGGCAAGGGGATATGAGCGCAACAGATATTCTTTATGAGGCGAATGTTAAGGCAAATACTCAAGATATGATGTCTCTCCTTAATGAATATTCTGCAACTCAGAAAATCAGAGAGGTCCAACTTGAGGGAGAGATAGGTGCTTATCAGGCCGGGCTTGCCGAGACTGACGCGGAGAGAAATATCACCAATTTACGGGATCTTACTAAACTAAGGGCGGAAACGATAGAAGCATCTTCCATTCGTCAAACCATACTTACCCAACAACAACGGGAAAGTCAGGCGGCACTATCTCGCTTAGATGCGTATAAATCTCAACTTGCGGGAGAAAATGCTTTAAAGCTCGGAACGCTTGAATCTGAAAAAGCTCTTAAGGAGGCTCAATTTGATGCGGACAGGCTAAGACGAGACATCGATGATTATGAGATAGCTAAAGACAGAACCTTTGAACACGCTGACAGGGTAGCGGCTGCGTATCACGCGCTTGGAAATCAAGAAGCCAATTTTGCGCTTCAAGCGGGCGAGACAAATAGAACAAATGCAATTTTAGGAACCGCCGGAGCCGTTGCGGGCGGGGTTGGAGAAGTTGCGAAAATAATAACTAACCCAAACTTTGATAAGTAATCCTCAAAAACATAATGCCCCCTACACCTCCAAGACGAAGTTTACCACTACCAAGGCAACTTGATTTCTTTTCTGCAACGGATGTATCTCCGGGCTATCGCGCACTAGCGTTGGGCATTTCGGGGTTAGCACGGTCCGGTGTTGGGGTCGCGAACAATCAAGCTGAAAGAGAGCGCAGAGCGAAAGTGGAAAAGGATGCGGAAGATCGTAAAATCATTTTCGATACCTTTACAGATTTTGATCACAAAGAAATAATTTTTTCTGAGGAAAATAAAACAAATTCGGAGTCGGTAAAGGATTTTGATGCTTTCGCTTCCGTGTATAAAGAAGCTTTTCATAAGAATCATTCAGGCAACACTGACCTGATCGCTATGTTTGATACGGGGTTAGCACAGCGGTATAATAGGGGTTTGTTACACCATATCGAAACTGAGAATTTCAATAAGAGTCAGGCAATAGCACTCTCTATTGGTGAAAAAGTTATTACGATAAAAGAGAGTTTTCATTCCAGAGTTGATCTTACAGCCATGAACACCCAAGTAGAAGAACTCAACGCGACTATTGCTGACGGGGTAAATGCCAGAACAATAGACCCGAAAGTGGCGGTGAAAATGAGACTGGATGTAAATAACATTCCAACTGCCGCTATGTTACGTCTGCTAACAAACGAGCAATGGCCTGCCGTTTTAGATTTTCTTGATAGTCCTGAGGCTCAAGTCATCCCTGAACCTACCTTTGGGGAAATAAAAAGGAGGGCGACTGCCGGGCAGAAGACTAATAACAACTTTCTAAAGAAAAAAGCAGCCGATGTGGCAGAGGGATTCTTTGATGACTTAAGAAACAAAGGGATTAGGGGAACCGTCTATAATAAAGAAGACGTTCTATCTTTATATAAAGATCCGGTTAGACGGGATTTAATGGAAAAGAACTTAGACTCAGAAGAGTATAAGGCGATTAAGTATTTTAACTACGCTAATAGAGTAAAAGGTGCAACTTACCGTGAGATGCTTGAAGTACAAAAGGAAATAGAGACACCCCTTAGATCTACCTATACTACAGAT
>TARA_R110000824_G_scaffold239639_2_pt1 | contig 10990 bp, 5 predicted proteins | sample TARA_R110000824 | Tara Oceans TARA_R110000824 (sample SAMEA4397747) | marine metagenome | biome: Polar Biome; feature: [MES] marine water layer (ENVO:01000295) within the mesopelagic zone...; material: water (ENVO:00002006), including particulate matter (ENVO:01000060) such as...... | reverse complement strand
AATAAAGAAAATAGCCCTTAAAGAGCAAGTTGCCGAGGCTAGAACCCACTTAGACGGGCAAAAGTCTAAATACTATGAAGAAATTAAATCTGGTGGTAAACTTACAAAAGATCAACAGAATGCAATTAATTTCTTTAATAGATACAACAAAGAGAATGAAACACAGAAGGTTAGAACTCAAAAAAGTAAAGATGCGTTTTTAAAGAAAACTGACAATGTTTTTAATGAAGATTTCAAAGGTTTTGATTATCAAGTTGGAGATAAAAAGTTCAGATTCAATGTTAGAGATGTAGATAAAACTAAGAATACTCAAAGTGATATTAACAACTTCGTCAACAAGTATGTTGGTGAAGGTAAAGAAACTATAGAGGATGCTGAAGGTTATCACAAATCTTTATTTACAGCGATGAATGCTGATGCTATTGCTGGTCATTTTTATGAACAGGGAAAAGCTGACGCAATAAAAAATTCAATTGCAAAAGATAAAAACATAAGTTTAGATCCACGCCAAACACACGGTGAAACAAACATTGGAGGATTTAGAGTTAGAGCTCTAGGAGATTCTGCGGATGATTTCAAGTTTAAAATTAAAAAGAAAAATTAACTTAAAAAATATAAATTATGGCAATTACTAACGGTCCATTGTTGAATAGTACTCCTGCTTCACAGCAACAAGCACTATCTTCAAACTTTTTGGACTTTACGTCTGGTACTAATGACTGGGCTCAACAATACCTGCCTGACTTAATGGAAAAAGAAGCTGAAGTTTTCGGTCCACGAACAATTTCTGGTTTCTTAGACAAAGTTGGAGCAGAAGAGGCAATGCAAGCTGATCAAGTTGTATGGTCTGAACAGGGTAGATTACACTTATCTTATAAGGGTCACTTATCAAATGCAACTTCATTTATAGTACAACAAGATATTGATGGTGCTAAAGGTGTTGGAACTGGTACAACTGGTATTTCTAACGGATTAAGTGGTACACATCACGGTATTAGAGTTAACGATACTGTTATTGTATCTGATGTTAATCAAGTGAGAAAAGCAATAGTTACAGTAGTAAATGGTGATGATGTAACCCTTGCACCTTATGGTGGTACAGCAATGACGGCTACGGCTACTGCGATTGGTACTACTATTTTAGTGTATGGATCTGAATACGGCAAAGGTCAAAGTTATAATCCTGTAACGGGTTATGCTGCAGCTGGTTCTGAGACAAGAGGTGCTAATGAACCTGACTTTAAAACTTATACTAATAAACCAATTATAATGAAAGATTACTACGAGGTATCAGGATCTGATACAGCTAGAATTGGTTGGGTTGAAGTAACAGGTGAAGAAGGACAGGGTGGTTATCTTTGGTATTTAAAAGCTGAAGCTGATACAAGAGCTAGATTCAATGATTACTTAGAAATGGCAATGCTTGAAGCTGTAACATCTGATGATACTGATGATTCAGTTGAAAACGCTGTAGATACAGCTGTTTATGGATCAGATACTGATACAAAGGTTGGTACAGAAGGTTTATTCGCCGCTATAGAATCTAGAGGTAATTTAACTTCTGGTATTACTGGTGTTAATGCCGCTACTGATTTAGCAGAATTTGATGCTATATTAGCTGAGTTTGACTCTCAAGGAGCTATTGAAGAATATATGATGTTTGTAAACAGAGCTACTAGTTTGGCAATGGACGACATGCTTGCTTCAATGAATTCTTACGGAGCTGGAGGTACTTCTTATGGAGTGTTTGACAACGACGAAGATATGGCTTTAAATTTAGGTTTCTCAGGATTTAGACGAGGTTCTTATGATTTCTACAAATCTGACTTTAGATACTTAAATGATAAAGCTACTCGTGGAGGTATTAATGCTGCTAGTGCTGCTAATGCAATTAGAGGTGTTATGATTCCTGCTGGTACATCTACCGTATATGATCAATCTTTAGGTAAAAACTTAAAGCGACCATTTTTACACGTTAGATATAGAGCTTCTAAAACAGATAATAGAAAGATGAAGACTTGGACCACTGGTTCGGTTGGAGCTACTACGTCTGCATTAGATGCAATGCAAATCCACATGTTATCAGAAAGATGTTTAGTTACTCAAGGTGCTAACAACTTTATGTTAATGAAGTAAGACACTTTATTTATAGGGGCGACCAAGTGTCGCTCCTATATTTTTATTAATTATATTATATATTATATTATGGCAAAGAAAAAAGAAACAAAAATTGAGATAGAGACACCTCAAGTACAAGAAACGGTTGTTATGGAAGAACCGGTGGTTAAAACTCCTAAAATAGAGGTTAAACCTAAAAAAGATAAGTGGGAAATAAAAGATAGAATGTATTACTTAAGTGGTAGACAAAAACCTTTATCAAGATCAATTAAAGCATGTGATTTATTTTGGTTTGATAAAGAATTAGGTTATGAAAGAGAAATAAAATACTGTCAGAATCAAAGAACTGTTTTTGTTGACGAAATGAAAGGAGAACAAAGACTAGAACATATTGTATTTAGAAGTGGTACTTTATTTGTTCCTAAAGAACAAACTACTTTACAAAAGTTTTTATCACTATATCATCCACATAAAGATAAATTATTCTACGAACACAGTCCACGAGTTGTAGCTGAAAATCAATTAGAATGGTTAGAATTTGAAGTTGAAGCTCTAGGTATAGCTAAGAGTATGGATATTGAAATGGCTGAAGCTATAATGAGAGTAGAAAAAGGTTCTGAGGTATCTAATTTGAGTTCTAAGGAACTTAAAAGAGATTTACTATTATTTGCTAGAAATAATCCTAAATTATTCATAGAATTAACTGCAGATGATAATGTTCAACTTAGGAATTTCGGTATTAAAGCTACTGAAGCTGGTATTATATCTTTATCAAATGATCAAAGACATTTTATTTGGAACTCTAATAATAGAAAAATTATGACTGTTCCATTTGATGAACATCCATACTCAGCGTTAGCCGCATGGTTTAAAACCGATGAAGGTATGGAGATATACGCAAACATAGAGAAGAGATTAAATTAATAATCTTTTAAACATTGAAGATAGCCACCCGAAAGGAGTGGCTATTTTTATTTGGATAGTAACCTTTCTCTTTATTATGTAACTATAATATAGTAAAATATATTATATTATGGAACAATCAAAAGGACTTGGAGATTCAATAGAAAAAGTAACAAAAACCACGGGAATAAAATCACTAATGGAGTTGTCGATGGGTATTATGGGAAAAAAAGATTGCGGATGCAATAAAAGAAAAGCATGGTTAAATAAACGCTTCCCATATAAAATTAAATAATTATGGTATTAATAGATTCAGTTTATCAAAAAATCTTAGCTTTATCAAATAAAGAACAGCGAGGATACATTACTCCTCAAGAATTCAACTTATTTGCAAATAAAGCTCAAACAGAAATATTTGACGCTTATTTTCATAACTTAAAAACATCATATGTTAAACCAGGATCGAATATGACGCATGGTGATGAAAGAGATATATTAGAAGAAAAAATACATCCATTTAAAACCTCTACAACCTTTACTCAAGTAGAGGTATCTACTGGCGTATTTTCCGATACAATAACTCTACCAAATGAATTATACCTTATAGAAGGTTTATTTAGAGCTGAGGGTGAGATTGTTGAACTCGATAAAAGTGAAGTTATATATACTGAAAGTCATCCACTTACAAAAGCTAATATCAATAGATCAGTATATACTAGGGATGTTCCTGGTGGTTTAAAAATATACCCAAGACCACTATTATCAACATCAATAACTCTTAATTATTTCAAAAAACCTACAAAGGTTAAATGGGGTTATGTTGTTATTCAGGACAAAGCACTATATAATGCTGTAACATCAACAAATTTCGAATTTCACGCATCAGAAGAAGAGGTCTTAGTTTCTAGAATACTACAATTAGCTGGTGTTGTTACAATGAAACCAGAATTAATTCAAATGGGTGTAGCAGATCAATCAGCTATTAAACAAGATCAAAATGACTAAATATGGGATTACTAGAAAATACAAATCATGAATACTATAACGATCCTTCTAAATTAGGTAATTATCAATTTGTAACATTAGATAATATAATAAATGCCTTCATAATACAATATGTTGGAGAGGGTAAGATGATTAGTAAAGTGAATAGAACTGATGTTCAATTTCACGCTATGAGAGCTGTACAAGAACTTTCTTACGATGTGTTCCGTTCAGTTAAATCTCAAGAAATAGAAATTCCGAATACTTTAAAGATGATGTTACCGCATGATTATGTTAATTATGTTAAATTAGTTAGTGTTGGTGGTGATGGTGTAGAGAAAAATTTATATCCAACCGGTAAAACATCTAATCCATTTGCTATTGAACAAGGTGATGATGGTACTTATCAGTTTGATGATAATGATATGGATGCTTCATTAGATGATTTAACTGAACAAACATCAGAAAGTAATACGTGGCAGAATTATGAGTCAGCAACAGATAACTCAAACTCTAGTGATGCTACGGATATTGATTTCGAATCACTAAATATAGGTAGAAGGTATGGATTAGATCCTCAACACGCTCACATGCATGGTTCTTTCTTTATTGATAGTAACAGAGGTTATATACATTTTAGTTCTAATCTATCTGGTAGTACTGTTATATTAAAATACGTTAGTGATGGTTTAGGAACAGACGATGAAATGGTTGTGCATAAGTTTGCTGAAGAAGCTATTTACAAATGGATAGCTTGTGGGATTCTAGGTGCTAGAACAAATATACCAGAGGGTTATTACCAAAGATTTAAGAGAGAAAAATTTGCTGAAACTAGAAAAGCAAAAATAAGACTTTCTAATATAAAAATAGAAGAATTTGCTCAGATTATAAAAGGAATGGGTAAACAAATAAAATAGTATTATGCCAAAGATTACACATGATTTTTCCGGAGGGAAGATGAACAAGGATCTTGATGAGAGAATTGTTCCAAATGGTCAGTATAGAAATGCAATGAACATTCAGGTTAGGACAACCAGTGGTGATGGTGGTGGTCTTGGAGATGCTGGTGTTGTCCAAAATCTCCAAGGAAATAAAAAAATTCTTGAATCTATTCATTACGAATATCCATATGAGGGTAGTGGTACTAATGAAACAAAAATTATAGGTAATGTAGGTAATGAAAAAAATAATAGAGCTTACTTTTTTGTAGCATCTCCAAAAATAGATGAGATGCTAGGTGCTGAAGATATCTCTACGACAATAACAACGTTAGCTGAAAGTGCAACTCCTTCTTCAGCTAGAAGAAAATTCATTGATTATATAGTAGAAGTAAATACAGGAGAAGGAGTAGAATCCCCAACTTGTATACCAGTTGTTGTTGATAAGTGGGCTATAATAGACCATGCATTAAACGTGCTAGATGAAATCCCTACTAGTGTAGATGGGAGTTGGATGCAATTTGATGTTTTAGATTCAACTGATTATAGGGTTGGAATGACAATAACCGCTTATGATGCTCAAGGTGAACCGGTTGATTTTGGTGTTAATGAAGCGGGTGAGGTTATTGACATAATAGGGGAAATTCAATCTATTAATGGTAGCACTATAAAACTATATGAACAAATTCCAGAAAATGAAGCAGCGTGGAATAATATTGTGTTTTTAAAATTTCAAGCACCAAGAGTTTTAAAACTTAATAAAGATACTAAACTAACAGCAATAAATATTATTGATGATTTATTGTTTTGGACAGATGGTGAAAATGAACCCAGAAAAATAAACATCACTAGATGTAAAGAAGGTTCACCTAACTACACTTCTCATACTCAAGTATATCTATCGGATCCTTTAGATAATGATTCTCTTTTTAATTTTACTGGTGATGCACCTAATTTAGAAGATTCTTTAACACCCGCTGTTAATAATGATTTAAAAGAGGATAATATAGTTGTTATACGTAAAGCGCCTGTGACAGCACCTGTTATAGAAATGAAAGAGTCAGACAGGGAAACTGATACTGATGTACTTAATTTCTTTGGTAATTTTGCAAGTTGGGATGAAGAAGCTACAGGTAGTACCGGTCAGGGACCGATACAAGCTGGTGACGTAATTACAGTTCCAAACCAACAGTGGATCAATCAAGCTACTGATTTTGTTGGTGATTATAATGCTGGACCTAATATAGTAGATATAGATAATCCTAATGGTACGAATCCAGATGTTACTATTTTAAATCCATATCCAATTGGTGATGCAACAGCATTTAATGGTATTGACTATCGCGTTAATGATGTTTTAGTATTCAAAGAACAAGCAGGTGGAGGAACAGTTTGGTTTATGGCTACAATTGATGCTATATCTGATCCTGGTGCAGCATTTACGGTTTTAACGCTTAGAGTATTATCTACTAGTAGTAATTTCCCGAGTTTAGTATTTAGTGAAGCTATAACCGAAGCATATGGTCAGCAAATACCAGTTATAGATGGTAGAGGATATTGGGATATTAGTCTAGAGCAAAGAGATCCTTTGTTCGAGTTAGTGTTTGGTAGATTTGGTTTAAGATATAGATATGAAGATAATGAATACTCCGCTTTTGGACCTTGGTCTGAACTAGTATTTTTACCTGGTCATTTTGATTATGATCATAAAAAAGGATATAATCTTGGTATGACTAACAATATTAGAAGCTTAACTGTAAAAAACTTTATTCCTCATCAAAGAGAAAAAGACAGTGATATTAAAGCTGTTGATATACTATTCAAAAAAACTAACGATGGAAATGTTTATGTTGTTAAAACAATAAGTAGAGGTAGAGATCCCGAGTGGGACTTGTTTACAACTCAACCAAACATGAATGCTAATCATGCTTTTGGAGAAATGGAAATAACATCAGAACTATTAAGAAACTCTTTACCTCCAAACTCCATATTAAGACATTGGGATAATGTTCCATCGCTAGCTCACGCCCAGGAAGTAGCTGCAAATAGAATCATATATGGTAATTACGAACAAGGTTATGAAATAAAAAACCAAGTTGGATTAATTCAATCATTAATAAGTGAACCAACCCCTACTCCAATAGCACCCCAGAAATCTGTAAAAACACTTAGGGATTATAAGTTTGGGATGGTGTTTGGAGATAAGTACGGTAGAGAAACACCGGTTATGACACCAGGTTATTTAACTGGTAATGCTCCGGATAATTACAAAATAATAAGTGGAGATATTAGTGTTAAGAAAAGTTTTGCTTCATTGAAAAACTCTTTTGAATTAAAGCAAAATTGGGATAGTATAAGTGGTGCCGGTGGTGATCCAGATAGTTGGATATCTTATGTTAAGTATTTTGTAAAAGAAACAGCAGTACATGGTGAAACCGGATATTATAATATGGTAATGGATAGGTGGTATGATGCTGAAGAAAGACCAAGTGGTCAAGTTTGGTTAACTTTTGCTTCTGCTGATATAAATAAAGTTACTGAAGAAAGTTATTTAATATTAAAAAATGAACACGGTAATAACAGACCTGTTATAGAGAAAGGTAGATATAAAATTATAGCTATAGAAAATGAAGCACCAGATTTTATAAAAACAGTAAACAAAGTATTAGGTAGAGTAAAGCTAGGTCCATATTCTTGGGACTACATGTGGAATCAAATAGATGATTATACTTGCACTGATTACCCGAGTAACTGCCAGCAACAATCAGATATGGTTAATGTGTATTCCCCAACTAAATTAATGGCTGCCACTGAAATTGTAATTCATGAAGATGATTGGGATAGTTTCATGAAAGGATATGAACCTGAAGGTCACTTAGAAGTTAGAGTAGCAGCAAGAGTTGTAAACCCATCTTCAGGGTTTGAATCAGCTAGTGTATGGAGTGATGTATGGCGCCAATTAACTTATTCTGGAGCTACGGATGATGATGATACAAATGAAGAAGAAGAAAATGCTCTTATACGATGGGATAAACCGTTCGGGGAATCAGCGGATATGTATGATCGATTAAATACTGAGCCATCACTAGAAAACATACATTATTATTTAGAATTTAGAGAAGTTATTATAAAAAATAAACCTGAATTCGATGGTAAGTTTTTTGTCAAAGTACAGAAAGACGATACGTTAAGAAACAAAGTTTTGTTTGAAAGTGGAGAATCTAATGATTTTGATCCTACTAAAAATTATGATTTAGCTTATATAGATAATCAAGAATACAATCCATCTACCGGATCGTATGATCCCGATCCTGAAATGAATCAATTAAGAACTGACTACCAATGGCACAGTGTGGATGAGGATGCTGTTGGAGATGGAGGTGGATATATTGGTGTTTCACAAGATAATACTGAAACATCTTATGATTCAACCGTAGCTAACATAATTGATGACAGTTCTTATCCATTAGCAAGTTGGTATTGTAGAGCAACGAATGGAACTGGTTGCAAACCACTCGATGCTGAATATTTGGCTTTAGGATGTTCAGATATTGATGGATATAGTGGTTCTGGTGCTTGGGCAGGTTACGGAGATGTACAAACTTCAAATAATGTATATAATAGAGGTAGAGAGACTAGGGAATTTTGGTCATGGTGGGCACAGACAGCAGATTTTTTAGATACTGATGTTTTTATTGATGGAATGAGGAGTAGACGTACTCAGAGTAGAAACAGCGCTACTCCAGCTCTTCCAATAAGTTTTGGGCTTATTGATGGTGGGTTCGATCAACAATACTCAGGCACCGGAGTGACATCTGATACATTGATCGCGCAGTTAGCTACTAATTCAAGTGATTGGATAGAGTCCGACGGATCCATACTTGGTGAAGATGGAACAGGGTATGAATATGACATATCAGAATCTCCTGATCCTCCTAATATTCAATATTTAAATGATGATCCAGGTACTTATTGGAAACCAACGGGAATAGATGAGGGTGTTGCTAGTGGAGAGACTTTTAATCCAACAACCCCTGGAGAATTAGGTAGAATGATGATTTCAACTATAAGGGCATCTTTTTGGGAAAATGATAACATGTCAGAACTTAGAGGTGCATTAACGCAGCATGGAACTTATTTTAGATTTGCGGGAGATCCAATGAAAACAGTTTACATGGTTGTTAATGATGGTAGTACTCTTAATGAATTTGTTATGTGGAATTACTCTTCACATCAAGACTACGAAATCATAAATGGACTTGTTGGAATAGATGGATGGGAGGGTTCATCTAATGATTTTTTCTGGGGTGTAGATGGATCTGAACACGCGAAATGGGAAGGAGCAAATGATGGTGGTCCCGATAGTAATGGTGAGATGCCTTTTAATTGGAACAAGTGGAATAAGCCAACTGATTCATCAGGAAATAGTGCAGCTGCAGAAGTTTCACATAGAATAGGTTATAGTAATGTAAATCCAAAACCTCCATCATTTAATGGTGATGGTGACGCAACAAATTTCGATCAATATGCATTCGTAAGAATTGGAGGAGGTTGGGTTGGAGGTAGCGGTGACGGTGGAGACGCTGATAATTACACTGACAGTGGCCACGTTGGTATGCGTGGCTCAGGAGTATTTAATGACAAAATGCCAATACATCCATGGCAAGATTTTTATAACTTTGATGAAGAAGGTGGAAATATTGATGCTCCTTATCATAATAAATTTAAGAAATGCGGAGTTTGTAATGAGGTTGGTATGACAGCAGATGCAGGAACTGGAGGATACTGGACAAGTGGTAGTAATCTTGATAGATACTGTAAGAGAAGAGGTTTTAGATTTGAATTTAGAAGAGTAAATCCAACTGGTGGATTAGGAGAAGGAGAAAACGGTGTTGGTTCTAGAGGTGTAGATACTGAGGTTTGGGATCCTAGAGGTTCCGTGTGTCATGATGGTAGAGAAAAGTTGAAAATTGACATATTATCTAAAGGTGTAACAAGTGGTGAGATAGTGATACCAGTTCAAGATGCGGCTATTTGGGAAACAGAACCTAATCAAACCATGCATAAATTCGAAGTATACTACGAAGCATCTAACGCTATACCAATGAGGTTAAATAGTGAGAACACCACTTCGTTCGTACCGTATAACTCTAAGGTAAAATTAAAATCATTTGCTGGTGGAGGATATAGAACTAAATCGTTTAATAATAACATAACACAAGACACAGTAGGATATAGTTTGGATGACACTCAGAGTGTTTTTCACGTAGGTTATACTAGAACACACTCTATTGTTGGTATTAAATCAATACAGAAAATAGACGACGATAGTGATGCTGACACTCCAACTGTTTATGATGATACTCCTAGATTACAAAGAAATATCGGTGCTAGTTATCAACCAGAAACAGCTGACTTCCTTGTATTCGTTCATCCAGATGGAACAAAAACAATGTCGCAAGTTGTTGAACATGTTGCGCCAATTAATGATGATGGATCATTCATGCAGTTAGACAATGGGGTTTACATGACAAATGATAATCCCGCTGTTGAAGGTATTTCACCTTTAAAAGAAACTTTATTTAAAACCGTGGCAAGTGCAACGGGTTTTTATAAAATAGATTCAGATGTTTGGAAATTCCCAATTGAACTATCATGGCACAATTGTTATTCATTTGGTAATGGAGTTGAATCAGCTAGAATAAGAGATGATTATAATGCACCAATTATAAATAATGGCGTTAAGGTTTCTGCTACAATCCTAGATTACGGTAGAGAAAGAAAAAGTAGTAGTATGATATATTCTGGTTTATATAACTCAACATCAGGTGTCAACAAACTAAATGAGTTTAGTATGGCAGAAAAAATAACTAAAGATATAAATCCTTCTTATGGTGAAATAAAAAGATTAAAAACTAGAGATACGGATATGGTTGTTTTGACCGAAGATAAGGTTTTAAGATTACTAGCGAATAAAGATGCTCTATACAGTGCGGATGGTAATCCACAATTGATAGCATCGAATAGAGTTTTAGGTACAGCCGTTC
>TARA_R110000824_G_scaffold82219_2_pt1 | contig 10991 bp, 9 predicted proteins | sample TARA_R110000824 | Tara Oceans TARA_R110000824 (sample SAMEA4397747) | marine metagenome | biome: Polar Biome; feature: [MES] marine water layer (ENVO:01000295) within the mesopelagic zone...; material: water (ENVO:00002006), including particulate matter (ENVO:01000060) such as...... | reverse complement strand
TACAATTTGCAAACGATAATTTCTGCTAGTTCTGTAAACAATAAGGATGACGGAACTGGCAACCCTGTCACATTTGCTGGCCTAGTTGGTGGCAAAAAGATATTGATCAAAAGGGTATATTACCGCACGGCGCGCTCCACTTGGAGATTTTTCGGATATTATGGTGGTATCAATGTGCTGGGGAACATGTCGACATATGGCCAGTTTGCGGATGATTCGACATTTCAGATAGTACCTGTTTGGCAGAATAAGTTGCAGGCCATGGCCTACGAAGACGCCATTTACACGAGAGTGTCTCACTACTCATATGAGGTGTATAACAACAGGTTAAAGATTTATCCCCCTCCACCCAAGGATGATCCTGAATTCAAGGCAATGTGGGTGGATTTTGTTATACCCAGCGATGCTTGGGAGGAGGATCCTGCGGCCACTGACGGCACGATGGGGGTCAACAACATGAACACGCTGCCGTTTGAGAATGTTCCCTACAACAGTATTAACAGCATCGGGAAACAATGGATCAGAAGATTCGCCTTAGCCTTGGCGAAGGAGATGCTTGGACAAATTAGAGGTAAGTTCTCCTCCATACCCATCCCAGGAGAAAGTGTAACTCTTAATGCTGATGCTCTTTTGGCCCAAGGTAAGGAAGAACAACAGGCATTACGCGAGGAACTAAAGACGACACTAGACGAAATGACCTACAAGAAGATAGTTGAGGATACGGCTGCAATATCTGAAAATGTGACAACGGTGAACAAAGGCATTCCTGCCCTATCCATATACACGGGGTGATATAAAGCATGGCGGATAATCAATGGAAACAGCCTAAAAACCCTCCACCCCCACTCTTTCTCGGTGAGAAGGAGAGGAATCTTGTTAAGCAGGTTAATGACGAGTTAATTGAAAGAGTTATTGGGCAGCCCATTTTATATTTCCCAATCGATTTAGCACGAACCAATTTCCACGTTCTTTATGGAGAAGCAGTTAAAAAGACATTCCTGCCGCCAGTTATGGTATATGCTCTCGTTGCTTGGGAAGGCCAGACGACTCAGACAGATAGGTTTGGAGTGGACCGTCGATCAGCCTTGACTGTTCACTTTCATAAGAGGCGCCTGACTGAAGACCAGGATCTTTTTGTACGAGAGGGAGATTTTGTTCAGTTTGAAAAATTGTATTATGAGATTGTGACTTTAACCGAGCCCAAATTATTGTTTGGTCAAGAAGATCACAAGGTTGAAATCGCTGCAAAATGTATAAGAGCCAGACAGGGAGTTTTCAATGCCAAGTAAAAAGCCAAGTTATTTTTCTACTCGTAAAAAAATAAACTATGATTACACGGATGTGGAAGACACCTCTGTTCTTCAAGAGGTTATACCTTTTCAACAGTCGACCCTTGAGACGATTGATACTGCCATGTATCGGTGGGTGAACGAGGAGATGGATATCTTTGCGGACATGAACACCGGGTTTAAGAAGGTTCCGGTGCTTTGGGTTTCGGCCGAGCGCGCTTTTCAAATTAAAAGGAATAAGGGCCTCAGAGATCAAGATGGAACGCTCATACTACCATTGATGACAATTGAGAGAACGAGTGTCGCAAAGAGTCTTTCGAAAAAAGGTGTCGTGTTTAACGCCTTTCCAGTCCAAGATGCTCGCGGAGGCTCAATCACGATTGCGAGAGAGATTAATCAACAAAAGACTTCAAATTTTGCAAACGCAGATTCGTTTAAAAAGCATGGGAGTGACGCAAACCCGGACGTTGGAATGAACCAACAGAACTTTCCAGGAGTAAATAAAAAAGTTGTTTACGAAACTGTGACAATTCCCGTCCCCGTATACCTCGATATTCAGTATGATATCTATATTAGGACAGAGTATCAACAACAGATGAATGAGATTCTAGCACCATTCCTGACAAAGACTGGCAGTTTGAATTATTTTATCATAAAGAATGAGGGCCATGGCTTTGAATCTTTTATTCAGGAAAGCTATGATCAAGAGAATAACGTATCTGCGATGAACGAAGAAGAAAGGAAGTATCAAACAAAGATAAGTATTAAAGTTCTGGGCTATATTATTGGGGCAGGCAAGAACCAGGAACAACCAAGAATTGTAAGAAGGCAGAATGCTGTTGAGGTGAAGATCGGCCGAGAAGCTGTCATCGTGGGGGACATTCCAGAACACATTGATAAGAGAGGTTTTTACAGGGATTAATTTTCTTCTTTTCACACTAACACACACTATTTATAAATGAAATAAATACACTTAATTAAGGGAGAATTTATTAGCATGGCAACCAAGTTTAAGTTCGTATCACCTGGAATTCTTCTCCGCGAAATCGATGAGTCGAGAGTCCTTCCTGTACCTGAAGCTGTCGGCCCGGTCGTAATTGGCCGCACCCGCCGCGGCCCCTCATTGGTACCAACAAAAGTCGACACATATTCCGAGTTTGTAGAACTTTTCGGAGCCCCCATTGCCGGCGGCCAAACTGGTGGCGATGTGTGGAGAAATGAGAATCTGAGTTCCCCGACTTACGCTGCTTATGCTGCGCAAGCTTGGTTAGCCAACAATTCCCCTTGCACCGTTGTTCGCCTTGCAGGCGCCGCCAACGACAATGCCACGGACGCCGGTAAAGCCGGCTGGAAGACTCAACTAGCGCCAACGGCGCCTCTGAGCACCAACGGTGGCGCCTACGGGCTCTTCATCTGGAGCAGTGGTTCTGGAAAACTCTCTGCTGGTGACAGCAACCCGGAGATTTACTACCCTAACAGCGAGTTTCCCGCCGAAGTCCCAGTTATCCTATCCAGCATCACCACCGGAGCCCCCCTACAGACTATGCGGACAGGCACACTTGCTGCCGTTTGGTACCTGAACTCAAAAACCGGCGCCGCCATCACTTTGAGCGGGACTATGATGACGAGTGGCTCCGCCACCGTATTGACTTCGGCCGCCTCTGCTTTGATTCAGTCGACAGCAAATCAGACTACCGGAGGTCAGTGGAAGCTTGAGTTGCGCAATGGTTCCGGAACTGTCGTAGATACCAAGGCGTTCTCGTTCGATCGCAACAGCCCGGATTTTGTCAGAAATGTTTGGAACACAAGCCCTGTTGCCGCCTCGGCCCGGGCCGCCTTAACCGCTTCTCCGAAATCATATTGGCTCGGAGAATCTTATGAATCGAACGTGCTTCGTCTAAATCAACCTGATGGCACTCTCGTTGGCGCCATAATGGCTTTAAAGAACAGTACTGCTGATGGCGGTATATTCCAAGACGGGATTAGCCGCGGCGAAACCGGCTGGTTTATCGCGCAGGATCTAAACTCAGCACCCCTTAATACCTACTACGCCCCGGCCCAGCAGAAGCTTTTCAAGTTTAAGGCTCTCCCCGCCGGCGGATCCTGGGATCAGCAAAACATAAAGATTTCGATTTCGGACATCGCCTACTCTATCAACGATGACGAGGTTCCGTATGGTAGCTTTACAATCTTGGTTAGAGATGCCAAGGACACTGATGCAGATCCAAATATCTTGGAGGCGTTTACTGGTGTTAATCTAAATCCCAATTCCCCAGACTTTATCACGAGAAGAATCGGTGATAAGGATATGACTTGGGATGGCGTAAAAAGAATGTATCGCACAATTGGCAATTATGACAACATGTCCGATTACATCACCGTTGAAGTGAATGGCGATGTAGAGAACGGCAACGTTGATGCTCGTTCGCTTCCATTTGGATTCCACGGTCCCACGAAGTATAAGAGCATCACTATGGTAACAAATGTCACTGGTGCCTCATACAACCCAAATGCATCCACTTTTATTACTTCGAATGGCGGAGCCATACCGTATGCGACAACCTCAGGCTCCGGCCCCGTCACCGGCCCCGTCCCCCGGGCGTATTACCTCGCTACGGCATGTCAAAAGAGCGCCGGCGGAGCCACCTCTACTGCGACCGTCAACATACTGACAGCCTCAGCAATGCCTATTGAGTTCCCTAGTTTGGGAGGATTCCTGAGACTTTCTGCCTCGCAAGGCGGCCGCCTAGGTGATATAACTGATGCTTACTTTGGCATACAGACTGATATAGATCGAGGCGGTAGCCCGACATTTGATAAGTCATATTACGACTTGGTCAGAAAACAACCGACGGGCCTGGATTCGTTCAGCGCAGTCAGCAATACCACTGAGGCTGCTTTCGTGTTCACTTTGGACAATGTCAGTGGCTCGGACCAACCGGCCGGCTACGACGCCGATAGTTTGACCGACGCCATATACGTCAGCGGCTCACGCCGATCCGGGACGTCCATCACAGCGATATCTGCTGTGACCACCGGGTATAAAGAAGTTATTGATGCTGGGTTCGACAAGTTCACGGTTCCGCTGCACGGGGGCACCGATGGAGTTGACATCACAGAGATGGACCCGTTCAACAACGCCGTCATTGGTGCTTCTGAGACAACGTCTTATGAGTACAACTCCATTCGGCGCGCCATTGATAGCGTCTCGGACGCCGAACGCGTCGAGATGAATCTCGCAGTCCTCCCGGGCGTCGAGACTAATTCTTTGACGCAGCACTTGATTAATGTGTGCGAAGCCCGCGGAGATTCTCTGGCAATTATCGACATCGATAATGGGTATACCCCTCGCGCCGAGAGTAACGCCGCTCTAAGCACTCGTGTTGGAGACGTTAAACAGGCCATCAACACTTTCAGGGCTCGCAAGATTAACTCAAGTTATGGTTGCGCTTATTACCCATGGGTACAGATTGTTGATTCGGAGCAAGAAGCCCGTGTATGGGTACCGCCCTCCATCGCTGCTCTTGGAACTTTCGCAAGTTCCGAGAGGTCCACGGCACTCTGGTTCGCGCCCGCCGGCTTTAATCGCGGCGGCTTAACACAGGGTTCTGCGGGAATCAACGTAAATGCTGTTGATGGACAATTGATCTCGAAAGATAGAGATAAGCTGTACGCCATCAACGTTAACCCAATTGCGTCTTTCCCGGCTGAGGGTATTGTAATCTTCGGACAGAAGACGCTGCAGGCAACTCCATCGGCACTTGACCGAATTAACGTTCGTAGACTGTTGATTTATGTTAAGCGTGAAATCAGTGCGATTGCTGCTACCACGCTCTTTGAACAGAATATTGATTCGACTTGGAATAACTTCTCCTCTCGGGCCAATTCTTTCTTGGACAGTGTGAGGGTCGGCGGAGGCCTGACAGACTTCCGGGTTGTCTTGGATGAAACGACAACCACACCAGACTTGATTGACAGGAATATCATGTACGCCAAGGTATTCTTGAAGCCTGCCCGGGCCATCGAGTTCATTGCTGTCGACTTTGTGATAAAAAGAAGCGGAGCTTCTTTCGACGATTAAGAGGGAAAAAGATATTAATTACTAATTAATGTTGATTAAGGAGATTATAATTAAATGGCAGATAACTTTTGGGCAGCACCAAGTACAGATCCAAAGAGAGCATATAGATGGCTCCTATATTTAAATGGCGGCGCAGATGTTGCGTTACCTAATTGGGTGATCACGAAAGTGTCTCAGCCAAGTTTTGAGGTTTCTGAGAAGGAGCATCAATTCATTAATCACAAGTTCTACTATCCCGGCCGCGTTACTTGGACAGACGTCAAGTTCACTCTGGTCGATCCGATCAGTCCAGATGCGACACAACAATTACAGAACGTTCTTACAAAATCGGGGTACATTTATCCCGATAAGCAATTGATTCAGAATATGACTGATACAATCTCAAAGAAGCGCGCAATCTCTGTAACTCCAAAAGTCAAAATCCAACTCATTGGTGCTCACGATGATGTGCGCCCTGGAGGCGATGCTTTCGGATCGGCTCCTAAGCTTGGTAACTGGGTTTTGGAGAATGCTTGGGTGAAGAGCGTCACTTTCAGTGAACTTAGCTATGAGTCGGAAGACCTCGTCAACGCTGAGGTAACTCTTCGCTATGATTGGGCCGTCTATACCAAAGATCGCGCCTAATTTCCTTAACATTGCCTCTTACCTGCCTTATAATAAAGTAAACAAGGGTAAATAATGACTGTTCGCAATAATGAAGACCGAGTCGGCGCTAGAGCCGGCGATGATCTGGATCCTTCTGAAATAATGGGGCCTTCTGCGGGCCCCCTTTCGTTTGTAACTCCCACAGAGTTTGTTGAACTGCCCTCTAAGGGCGAGTACTACCCCAAGAACCACCCCCTTCATCAAGAAGAGACCGTCGAGATTCGTTACATGACAGCGAAGGACGAGGATATCCTCACTTCCAGAACTCTCCTGAAAAAGGGGATTGTACTTGATCGTCTTGTGCAGAATGTTCTTGTCAACAAGGCGATCAAATCTGAGGATCTTCTTATTGGTGATAAAAACGCCATCATTGTTGCCACCCGCGCAACCGGGTATGGGTCGGAGTATAAAACAAAAGTAAACTGCCCATCTTGTTCCGAGTATGTTGAGTATGAGTTCGATTTAGATGATGCGGTGATTAAAGAGCCGGATTTATCGGGTGATGCCCAGAAGACTGAAAATGGCACATTCATGGTTCATCTCCCAAAATTAAAGGTGGACGTTGAAGTTAAACTGCTTACAGGCAGAGACGAAGTGCGCTTGAATAAGTTGACCGCCTCCAAAAAGAAGCACAAAATGGAAGAATCTCTTTTAACTGATCAGTTTCGACAATTTATTGTTGGAGTCAACGGGAGTGATGATCAAGAGTTGATTAGTTCTCTTATCGATAACATGCCGGCATACGACTCGCGGTATCTTAGATACCAGTACCAAGCCATTGTTCCGAACATCGACTTGACACAAGATTTTGAATGTCCCAACTGTGGCTTGGAACAAGAAATGGAGGTTCCGTTCACAGCGGACTTTTTTTGGACTCGGGGATGAGTACATCCAAGGTGTCTATGAGGAGTTCTTCTTACTGAAACATCACGGAGGCTGGAGTTTTACAGAAGCCTACAACTTGCCAGTTCTAATAAGGAGGTGGTTTTTGAATAGGTTGATTAAGGAATTCGAAGACCAGAAAGAAGCATACGAGAAGGCTGCAAAGTCTTCCCGATAAAAAACAATTAATTAATAGGCCGGAAGTTCGCTTTCGGCTTTATTTTTTTAAAAACACTAATTATTCTGATATATTGTATTTAATGGAGATTTGTATTTATGAACCTTGAAGAACAGGAGTTGTCCCCAATCGAGATTGATTTGGGTGCCCATCGCCGCGGCCAGTTGAACGAGGATTATCTTGGACAATTTGGAGCAGCCGTCGGCATGTTAATGAAAGCGATCACGCAAGGCTACGAGGTGCCCGTTAGCATCCGAGGAACTAAGAGTGAAGTGAATTCTTTCACAAAGGTTCTCGGCAAGGAAAGAAGGTACATGTCAAATTTCAGCAAGTATGGACTTGATGACAAAAAAACATATTCCAGTAAATACGAATTAGATAGAGCGGTGAAAGGTTTCGAGAAGTCAACTGGGCTAAAGTGGCCCTTTAAATAGGATTTATATAATTTATGGCGAATGGCGGTGACGATAACACAGGCGGACCACCCGGTGGCGATGCAGAGCTAGCTATCCTAGAGCGAAAGGCTCAATTACTTGAAGAAATCCGCAAAGAGGAGGAGAAGGATCTAGTCCGCAAGGCCGCGAGGATAGAGAGGGAACGCCAAGCTCTTGAACTAGAGGTGGAGAACCTTAAACACTCCAAGGAAAGGATAAGGCTTGCTCATCAACGTACCGAACTGCGTGTTAAGACAATAGAGTGGGAAGAAATAGGGCTAGCCCTCGACCGGGAGCGCGCCGCAACATTAGCAGCTTCTGATAAAGCTGAGGACCAGGCCACCGCCCGCCGCCTTCGCGCCAAATTTGCCGAGAGAGAGGCTCTCCTGGAAGCAAACAAAGACTCCTCCGAGTCACTTCTGAACACACAGACACAGACCAAAAATCTTGCCAAATTATTGACCGGCGTTGGTGATCAGTGGAAACAGACTTTTGCCGGTGGTTTTATCACCGCCGCAGCCGGCGGCGTTGACGACTTAAAAGATAAGATGGCGATTTTCAAAGGCTCCCTCGTGGACGCCATAAACCCAGCAAACATTTTAGGGTCTGCGTTGATGAGGGTGGCCCAAACCACACTCGCATTAGCCAAAGAACAAGACGCAGCCATCGCTGCTTTTAACAAGTCAACTAGTTCGATGGGCGAATACAACAAGCAAATTATTTCTGTTGAAAGGAACAACGTAGGCCTCGGGATAAGCACCCAGGCCTCCGCAAAGGCGTTCGGTTCTCTCCTAACCGGAGTTACTGACTTCGCACACGCCAATGCCCCTGTACCAGCACAATTGGCGAACACCGCGGCTCAAATGGAGAAGCTTGGTGTATCAACCGACTTGACGGCGAAGACCATGGAAAGTGCCATGAGGGTTATGGGGATGAGTGCTGAGGAATCCATGGACCTCAACAATGAATTGGCAGCTATGGCGATCCAAATGAGGTTGCCAATCGAGCAAGTTACAGAAGGTTTCAACGCGGCGATGCCGTCCTTGGCTAAGTTCGGTCGCGATGCAGTGGACGTATTTAAAAAGGTCCAGGTAGCATCCAGGTCTTTGGGCGTCGCCGTTGGAGACCTTCTGACCACCATGGGCCAATTCGATACCTTCAGAGGCGCCGCAGAAGCCGCTGGAAAATTGAATGCAATCCTTGGCGGAGATCTTCTTAATAGTACTGAATTGTTGATGGCCACCGAGGACGAGAGGCTCAGGATGGTTCGCGAGTCTTTGGACATGTCTGGCAGAACCTTTGACTCAATGAATCGATTTGAGAAGCAAGCAATTGCGAGTGCGCTGGGCATCGGTGATATATCAACTGCGACTAAGATGCTTACTGGCGACATGAACAAGTTTGGTACCGCGGCCGAAGAGAACCCGCTTACCAAGAAAGAAATCGAAGAGAGAATAAAGAAAGCACAAGCTGTTTCTGAGAAGTTTGCTGAAACGTGGAGATTGTTTGCGGTGTCGATGTATCCTATTGTTGAGGGCTTTGGTGCAATACTTGATTTGGTTTTTAAAGCCAACGACTATATGAAGGGGACTCTCATCCCTACCATTCTGCTTGTTGGCGGTGCCATCGCCATGGCGACCGGCGGCCTCACTGCTCTTTTGGGGGGCGCCGCCGTAATAGCCGGCGGCGCTGGAATGTGGTCAGCTTTGGGTGGCGAGGAGGGCGCTGGCGCCGCAGCCGGCGAGATACAGGGATTTGCAGATGGCGTCGACAGCTTCGACGGCGGCGCGAACGAGATCGTCAAAGTTGGAGAGAAGGGCCCAGAGCTAATAGTATTGCCACCAAAGTCTAGTGTCATAAACAACAAGAACTTTACACAAGCCATCGCACAGTCCAAACAGTTAACCAGCGGACAGTCACAGCAGCAGGCCGTCACACAGCCACAACCGGCTGCAGCCCCACAAAAACCAACCGAAACCACAGTTGTTATAAAAATTGGCAACCAAGAAATGGGTAGAGCGGTAATTAAAGCAATAGAGAGTGTTCCTGGGTTTAACCTCAGAGGCCTCCCGAGAGGAGTATAAGCATGCCGAAATACTGGACAGGCCTCAGCCCTCTGCAAGAGGGGGAGCAAGCTAGAGACCGCGACAGTTTCCCCGCTGCAGATCCGACGAATTACAACCTTGACGGCTTTAATAAAGACCTAGTTCTGTCTATACGACACATTCCCTCTAACCAACTTGTTAGATTCAAAGCTCTTATCAAAGAGTTTTCGGATACATTTGAATCGCTTTGGAATTCAGAGCCGGTCTATGGTCGTATGGATCCTATTGAGACATTCCAGGGAACTAAGAGGGTTATCAAGTTATCGTGGGATGTGGTGTCTTTTGATGTCTGGGAGGCCCGGAAAAACTTGAGAGAAGTGGACAAGTTGGCGAGTTTCCTTTACCCGACTTATGATACTGTTCATGGGGGTGCCACCACCATCACTTCTTCGCCACTTTTGAGAATGAAGTTCGGCAACCTTATAACACAACCGGACAAGAACCGCGGCCTCGTTGGCCGTATGGACGGCTTTTCATATACGCCAGATTTTGATTCGGGAGTTTTCATACCGGGCCCTGGAGGATTGGCAGGTTCCGACGCGGGCAAAATGTTTCCACAAACAATAACTGTGAGTTGCACTTTCTATGTCCTACATACGCACAAACTGGGTTGGCGAAAGTTCGCCGGCCGCGATGATCTCAGCACACAGGCAGGTTTCCCTCACAACGTGCTCCCCGGCGCCGATGCATATGTTGGACCTCCTGCCACTGATTCCGTCGCCGCGGCCACATCAGAACAGGTTCTTAACCCATACACATACGAGAATGATGAGTTGATGGGCCCCTGGCAGCCCTTGCAGGTTGGCAGCCCGAACGTGTCGGGAGAGGGCGCTGATACTCCTGCAGAACGTGATAACGAACGGTTTGGGAACCTTCTGGACCAGGCACTGGAGGATGAGTAAAACATGGCATCTAGGTACGATAACAGAAGAATTGCAAAAAACTCGGATGAACTTTATAGAGAACTTTTCGATGACAGAAATGTTCGTTTCATAAGACAGTTTAGAACGGGTGTCTTGAAACACCCAACTGCAAGCCAAATAAGAACCTTACAACTGTCAGGTCACATCTGGTCAGTAGGCGATAGATTCTACAAGCTGGCACAAAAGCACTATCAGGATGCCAGTTATTGGTGGGTTATTGCATGGTTTAATCAGAAGCCCACTGAATCACATCTTAAACTAGGTGACACAATACAGATACCCACCCCACTAGACCGTGTCTTGGGATACTTGGACGTATAGAGATGTCGACTCCTGAGGAAACTCCCGAACAACGCCTAGGTCGCCGTGTTAAGCAAGCTCGCCGTCGCGCGGCAGCACAATTTCGTGCGGATGAGAGGCGCTCCATGCCCACCGACGGCGGGATCTTTCGTCA
>TARA_R110000824_G_scaffold17706_3_pt1 | contig 10994 bp, 17 predicted proteins | sample TARA_R110000824 | Tara Oceans TARA_R110000824 (sample SAMEA4397747) | marine metagenome | biome: Polar Biome; feature: [MES] marine water layer (ENVO:01000295) within the mesopelagic zone...; material: water (ENVO:00002006), including particulate matter (ENVO:01000060) such as...... | reverse complement strand
GTAGCCATAATTTACAAAGGAGAGTCTTACTACTTAAAGGTTTATTTCCTTTGAAAAGGATTTGAAACCCAATTAATTAGTCTAAAGGAAGGGGCTTGTTTTATTATATAAATAGGCGCGTCATCGCTATACCATTTAGCAACCTCAAAGTCCGAGTCATCCCAATAGCCCCCTTCCCAAATTCCGCCTACCTCTAATACTTTGATACTATTCTCCACACTCCAAACTTCCTCATCAATTCGCACAGATACAAACAGATAAGGGTCTATGTCTTCCATCACCCTCTCAGACGGCTCCAAATCAAAAATGTTAGAATTTAGTATGATGAAAATTCCTCCTAATCCCTCGCTCCCCATTTCTTCCTCATAGTAACTATGATATTTGTCTATGTGAAAGTATATGGCATTTCTCACCTCAAAACTATCAGATTCCCTTAGAGTGAGTGCGTGGTCGCCAACACCTATAATGGAAGAAAAGGTTTTAATTCTTTCTATTTGAGTAGCAGGAATAAATACCCCCTTCCCAACATTCTCCCATTCCATCATTTAATCCCCCAAGGTAATTTATTCCAATTTAAAAGACCCGAACCCCTTAGTATATTTTTAAAAGGTATTACGATTATAAATGGAACTACTCTCACATCGGTGAGATAATTCAAACCCCACGAAGTCGAAGTGGTTTCCCACGAACTATTGATAGTCCAAGGTGATGCTGGCGACATATCTAATCTCCTGAAGCCAAATTCATCTTTCATAAGGTATAACACTCCCTCTATTTGCAGCCTCTTGCCTAATTCATCCTTGAATGTAAAAAAAACATCTCCTTCACTATAATCTTTACCTAACTTCCACGAAGTGAGTTGTTCTTGCGGCTCTTGAACAACTTGATAGTTTTTATGTGCCTTAACAAAGTTAGATGCAGTAGGCCATTGGGTAATATAATTATCTATCACTTCTGTATATTTACTCATTGTTTCACCTCGAAAGGATTAGTAGTCCAATTTATTATGCTTCCAAATTTTCTTCGCGGACTGTGTCCAAATAGTCGGGGGTAGGTTGGGACTTCATCTCCATCAAGAAAAACAAAATTCCAATCCCACCACATATGACCCCCCCTATCAAACTCCTCTGAAAAATTGGATTGATAATTTTCTACCATCTCCATTACCATATCTCGATTAAGTCCATACTGAGGCTTGTCACCATCTAAAACCTCTCTCTCTAACCATCCCCAGTAGTCTATTTCTTCATCCTCACCCCATCTCTCCTCATACAGACTCATGAAAAAGAATAACCAAGATTGTAACCCTTGTTCTTCGGAATTTTCCAGAAAACTTTTCTCTATTTTCAGGTTATTCCAGAAATTGTCCATAGTGTCATCTAACCAGCGTTGTTGATTTTCTAAATCCATACCTAATAAATCAGGAGTTGATTGCCACTCATTGAACCACTCAACCATTTTAGGATTTAAATATACTCTCACCATTATTTCACCTCAAAAGGATTTGAATTCCAATTAATAAAGTTCTTATATTCAAATTGATTTAAAATCACGATTTTACTATGTTCAAATACTGAGGCACTTCCTGAATGAAATTTAAGTTGTGGAGATAGTGTCCTATTCCTACCCAATTTAGGGTGATTCCAATCACAAATCCACTTATCCCCTGTCTGTATATTAAAAACTATTGTAGGCCTATCTATTTTATCTAACATCATCCTCCTCGAATAATTTGCTTCTTCATGATAATCGAATTCGGCCTCATCTGTATATAGTTCCTTAAATAATCTATCTCCAACAAACTTAATATGATACATCCAATATTTCATCTCATCTCTAAGGCCACCATGTTTATTCTTATCATTTAAATAACTCACCGTAAAGAAACTCACTTGCTTTGAAAGACCCAGATTCATTTCAGGAAATTGCCTCGCAATCCTGACTGAATCGACGGTTGCCCATACGCTCGAAAGACTAAATCCTTCTGAATAAACAATAGTATCTCCTTGTTCAAGAGTCCGAATATGAATAGGATTATCACACCCGTTTATGAGTAACTCTAAAATTTCAGAAAAAGACATTTTTGAAATTATCCCATATTGGTCTGCTACTTCCTTTTCCAATCCCAACCTGACCATTATTTCTCCTCCAATGGATTTATTATCCAATTAATGAATGGAGAAACATATAATGGTTCTTTTGAAAGACAATAATCACACCACAAATCTTTATTGTGTGGGTAGGTTCGACACCACTCATCCGAAAAGAAATCTTCTTCACTTCGTTCTTGGTTGTGATGGCGGTTGGGGGTTTGCTTCCAAGTTTTAATTCCTATAAGGAAGTCAGTTCCTGCATCGTCTATTATTTCTCTGTATTCTTCCTTAGTATAGGGTTTTATATCCACCTCATCCTCCCCCTCTTCCTCCAATTCCACCATCTTCCAATATCTTTGCTGGTTCATATCATGTAAAGTTTCTAAATATTCATAACTATCAGGGTGCGTAAAATCATCATATTCTCCGCACCCAAAAGTATATCCACACCTCTCACAGGCCCCATACACCGGAGGAACCCCCTCCATCGGCCGAGTATCAAAAGTGATATGTCCATAACCGCTACATTTGTCGCAGCCCCATCCTTCAGTATGTGTAGCCATTAAATTAAAATTAATGATTGACTATTTAAAACTGTTCTAAGATGCCAGCATCCAACATTTCTTGAATGGTATCTTTAAACATATTAAACCATCCAATATCACAAGTAATTTGCTCATAAGTTTCTCCCAATTCATAAGCCTCATAAGTTATTTCACTCACCTTAACAATATAACCATCAATCTCCTCATCTATAAATAACTCAACATATAGATAGTGATTATCCCCCTCTATTTCTTTGAAAACTACCTCACCTTTTATTTGATGGCAGGGGAGGGTTTCAGATGTGATGCTACTCGAATCAGTATAGGGGCCTCCTCCACTTGCACCCATTAACAAGAGAGCCACAAAAATAACAAAAATAACATTGTCGTCTAAGAGTTTGATATCAGTTATTTCATCCCCACCTTCATGAAACTTTAGCATTTCAATCCCACCATACAAATTAAATAATTTATTTTTAACCTTGGAATCATATTTAACCATTTCTGCTCGTCTATAAAAAGATTTGCAAACATTTAAATAAGTTATCAGGAATTAAGAGATATGAAAATTTTATTTTGGACTGGATATACACAAGATTTCACAGGGATGGAGGAGATAAACTATAATAGCCCCCCTAAGAGTTTGGGGTGGGGTAGTGAAGGTTCTCTCTATCGCCTTGCACTATCTTTGAATCAATTAGGTCATAAAGTTTATATATTCGGAGATATGAATCTTGAGGAGGCGGGGTATGATATTCGTGACTATGATGCCATAGTTGTCCAACGATATTTGAATTATGTCCTGTATCAAACCTCCAACCATCCTAATGTGATTCTATGGTTGCACGATGTTACTGCTCTCCATTGGTTTGATGGGGTAGGATTTCCTAATCACGGGAAACACCTTTATGAAAATGCAGTTAATGGAGGGATATTCAGAAAGAGCGTGGTATTAACACCTTTTCACGAAAGGAAGATAAGGAGTTTATGCGATATCCCTGCAAGTCATTTTGCTATTATAGGGCATGGAATAGACCAAAAGACTGAAACTAACAAGCAGGAGAACAAAATACCTTTTAAAATGATTTGGACTTCCGATTGGATTAGGGGGCTTAAGAAGACCATCCAAATATTAAATCATATACCTCATGAAGAAGTTCCTATAATTTTAGAAATTTTCGGCGAAGGGGCTACTCCTACGAGGTCTATTGAACATTATGCCGAGGAGAGCCCTTCTTTGGAACAAGTGATAAATGATTCACCTCACCAAATTATAATCCGCCCAAGAGTTAGTAATGAGGAAATAATAACTGCATGGAGTGAAGTAGATTTTTGGTTTTATCCTACCGATTTTGAAGAAACATATTGCATAACTGCTTTGGAAGCACAAAAGGCTGGTGCATTTTGTTTCACATCTAATGTGGGTTCACTCCCTGATGTAATTCAAGATAGGGGATTTATTTATCATGATGGAGAGAATAATGATGCTTATTATAATAAACTCTCTCAAGTTCTAAAATACTATTTGTTAAATCCTCAAGATACGGGAGATATGAGATTAAAGGCGGCTAAGTGGGCTAAAGGTAGGAGCAGTATAGAGATGGCAAAGGAATGGGAAGGGTTATTGAGTGAGGGTGTGAGAACTTTCAAATTCTTTGATTAATTATGTTTTATTACAAACAGGACAAATCCTATTGAAGGCTCCTCCATTGGTGGTAAAGAATCTTATTCCGCTTACATTATTTTGGGCGGGATAATTATAACCACATTTTTTACACTTACCCCCGAACTCATGGGGGTTATCAGGTGTATGCTCCACCCTATTCCTATGAGAGCCATGAATATGATAAAATTCATCAAGATAATCAAAAGGCCTATCTTTAATCTCTTGATATCTTTTATTCATTCCTCTAATTCTATCCACCCCGCCTGATTTACTAAAATTAAGATTAAGAATAGTTTTACTTAATTTATCATACATACAATTAACAATATCTTCAACACTATAATCCTCAGTTTCATTTATCTCCTCATAATCAAAAAGGATTAAATTATCATAATTCCTATACTCTTCAGGAATCATATATTCCGCTACATTTTTTTCTTTCCGTTCTGAAGATACAAAATAAATATCATAGTGATAACTATATTTAGCCATATAGTAGTCTAAATAAGTATTATGAGATTTTACCACCACAATATCTTCAAAATCATTCGGAGTATTTAAGGCTATATAATCTTCAAAAGTTTCTTCATCACAATGATACTCATCATTACAATCCCAAACACCTATTACATTCATGTGAGATAGTTCGGGTATCATACCATAGAGTCCATTGACTAATACGGTGCTTGCTGTATGCACCGGAGAGGTCTGAATAATAAGAGTCTTCATTAAAAAAACACAAGTTCCATTGGTATATAAATCTTCTTATGAAAAAGGAGTTTATTTTCTTTTAAATAAATTCTTTAGACTTTTCCACAGACTAAAAGTAGGTAAGCGAGAAAATCCTTTAATTAATCTCATCGCCTCACCAACCTAAACTCGACCAAATTAACGCACTCCAAAAAATAACATAAGCGCAGATAATGGCTCCACAGATAACTTCTAATACCATCTTCATTCACTCAATTAAGATTTATTGTGAAGATTATGGAGGGTTAGATTCGATTGGGTTACATACCCGATAAAGGCTTGAGCCACTTCCTTTGTTTCATCAGAAGGCTCCATATTCATAATCTCCCTCATCATATGAATAGTATATAAATCAAAATGATTTGCCTCCTTAAATGGCTTAGGCCTCCCCACATCATATTGGTCCACCATATAATCTAAAGTGGATTGTTGAATATCATTCATCATAAACTCACACCGCCATCTCGTAGGAATCTCTCTTTTCAAGGCTTAGATTGTAGGCCTCATGTGAGTCCAAAAAGGCATTACCCCTCTTCATAGTAGCAGTAAAAATAGTGCCGCTTCGGAGATGAATCGTGCATTCCTTCTCATATTCATTAAAACAAATCACACTAATATCTGCTAAATTTATCAAACTCCTTCCTGAAGTAGTATCAATCCAAACAAACTTATTCACCTTAATCACTCCCCTAAACCAGTCATAAAATACCTAACATATCTTTGCCCAGTTAAATCCTTCTTCCATTCTCTTGTGAATTCATATCCTTTTTCCTTCAAATCACAAATCCTTCGTGGTAGCGACCTAATCTTATAGACGGCTTGCGCCTCTACATTACTTATATTACCACAATGTTCAAAGTGTTCAATCAATATTTCATTCTGCGTCTGCTTCTTCATTTTTTTCCCTCTATATCTTCCTGCTATTACTACCTATATAAATCCTTTGTGTATATTTTATCTCACCGATGAGGATTATAACCCACCATCCTCACATAACTCACCTCTCTCGTAGCGGTGCATGATTCACAAGATTGGGAATCACTAATCTCTTGATACTTCCAGTGTTGTCTAAAAGAGATATTGTGTGAGAAATTCCATGTATGGTTTCCTGTGGGCGATATTAAGCACTCAGGATTTTCTAACTTTACAGTTTCCTTGTGCATCTCACGACACCTCTTACAACGGTATAGGTAATGAACTGTTTCGTTGTCTGTCCGCTTATGGTTTAATAACTCATAAATACAAGGCCATTGGGTGCGCTTTGATTTTGAACACTTATTATTTCCTATCTTCATATTAATATCACCTCATAATTTCCATTTGCTTTTCCCGTCCAACACCCTGCGGTTTTTTGATGCCCTTGGACCTCACAATGGTAACAATACCCTTCCTCATCAGCAATAGCCACTGAATAGACCTTTTTAACCCTTCCGGCTATTAATAAATTCCTCTCTTTGAAAAATTTCCACCCATAGCCTTTAGGCCTATAACATTCAAACTCATATTCTAATTCATTAGCCACCTCCTCCACAATCGAATCTACCCCGATAGCCCCTCCTGAAATAATAGTGGTATTGGATGGGTATGACAAAATTAACTGCTTCACTTGTTCATAAGAGGAATCTCCTGATTTGGAGGAGCCTACTATCGCTATCCGCATTTCTCTCACAACCTATCTATTGGAGGGGGGTTTATAAAGGTTTGCCTATATCCAATGAAATAATTTACCAACTATTAAACACGATAATAATAAATTAGTAAAGGCCACAATAGTTCTTAGGAAAGCCATTTCATTCGTATGGTTAGTGAGTGTCTTTTCCAATTTGTCATTGACCATAGTATAATAAAGAGTGGAATAACTATATAATTCTTTCTTACTCACTCTTTGTTTTATCTTTCATCCCTATTTGTGTATTAATTTTATCATTTTCTTTATTAACATATTCCCCCGTAGCGGCGATTTGCTCTAATCTATGGAGGTGAGCCATTTCCATTTCTTCCATTCGGTGACGGTGAGCGATTCTATCTTCCATCGTTCCAATTTCTTGAGTTTGCTCAGTTTTCCATAATTCTAACATAGAAGTAACGATTAATGTGGCTAAAGTTCCAACGATAGCAAGGAGAGCAATATACCCCTCTAACATGGGCATCACGGCATCGGGTTCATACACACCCATTGCTACAATACCTAAAGCCGCCATTAGCCACCCCCATACGATAGGTAATCCAATGTATTTCATCATCCAATCATTAACGGTCGCCTTTCCGCCCCATACGGTTTTCTTACCTTTGGTCATATAATTTACAAAGTAAGATTACGACTATTTAAAAGTTTTCCGGAAAATTCCTATGGGGGTATAATAACTCAATTAAAAAGTAATATATCCGCCGGAAATTGCAACAAAACCAATTACAACAATCGCTACTAATCCACCCATAAGTTTTTGATTTCGTGATAGTGCATTCCACCGAGTAACTATGGTATTTGCCTTACCTTCTAATTCTTCGGCAGTTTCAAGAGCATCTTCTACCGCTTCCATAGTTTCTTCTGCGGCCTTTTCAATATCGTCCGAGGCATCCTTCAATTCCGTTAGTGCGCCCTTAACATCTCTTTCTGAGATTTTATCGGCAACATCCTGAACCTCATCGGCCGCAATTTCAATCGCTTCTGCCGCTTCTTCAGTTTGCTCAATCACATTCTCAACTGATTCAATAGTCGAATTGAGGTCACTCACTAAACGAGAAATCAAATCCGCTTTCTTACCGGAAACCTTTAGACCCCTTTCTTTGAGGTCGTCTTTTAATTCATATACTGTATAGGTAGAGTAGTCATCCTCACTCACCATCTGTTGCTCATCAGTCATAATAATGGAGTGTTCCTTTACCTATTTAAATGTTTGCCCACCTTAATTAATAACCATTGTATGTTTTCCATTAGTATATAGAATATACTTACAATTTATATCTTGAAGCGTAGTTCCAATTTGATAAAGTAAATCCTTCTGTGTTTCTGTGGCTAAATAATGGGAATTCGTAATATTAACCAAAATATTATTTCCTTTACGATATATCTCAAATTGGCCTTTGTATAAAGTATTAGAAACAATGTTCTCAATACTTCTCTTGATAGAATTATCCGTAGAAATTCTCTCCCCTATAAAAATCTCCATAATATGCGATGGCGATTAGATATATAAATATTTCGGTTAGCAATATTCTCTCAAAGGGAACAAAGAATCTAAAAATCCGTTGGACCACCCCTCTCTCAATGCAGTAATATCTAAATCACTATAAAAGAGATAAATCATTAATTCTTCAGCCAACCAACAATTCAACATCACTTCTAATGCATCATCTTCTGTTTCTAAAGTTTCATAAATATCTTGATAAAAGAATTTATTTTTAAGGTATGCCTTTTTACCTAATTTGACTCCAAATTCATATGCAGAATTATTTAACATACTATACCTCACAAATGCCACCCATACAATCACTCATAGCCGACCCAATTAATATTCCTTGAGATTCTAAATGGGTGAGAGCATCTTCAACTGATAAAGGAACTAATGGCTCATTTCCTCTACTTCCACTACGATAAACTGTATTTCCCTTACACATAGGCGCATATTTCAATAATAGATTCCCATATTTTTCCACAGGATAGTCTTGAGGGAGATTAATGGTTTTACTCACCGCATTGTCAATATGCTTTTGAACAATTATCTGCATTCTCAAATGGTCTTCAACTGATATCTCATGTGCTGAAACAAATGCACTTAAATCATACCCTTCCTCATATAGTTTTTGAAATAATGGGTCTATTACCACTTCTTCCTCAATTTGTCTTTCATTACTATCTTCTACATCAGCATAATATCTTCTCTTATACCCCGGTGAAAAGACAGGTTCAATCCCTGAAGAAGTTCCTGCGACAATAGAGGTAGTTCCAGTAGGTGCAATCGTCAATAATGCACAATTTCTAATCCCGTATTCCCTTATCTTCGCTCTAATCCCTTTAGTGAGTGTTTTACAAAATCCACTTTCAAGAAATTTTTCAGTATCGAAGACCGGGAAAGGACCTTTTTCAGCGGCTATATATGTGGAAGCCTCATAGGCTCTCTTCTTAATATAATTCATAATCTTCTCGACCATTTTGCGCCCCTCTGTATTATCATAACGATATCCCATCTTAATCAAACAATGACCAAGTCCCATTATCCCTAGACCAATTCTTCTCACATTTTGACAATTCTTTTCAATTTCCGGGAGAGGATAAATATTGACATCCAATACATCATCTAAAAATCTCACTCCTACTGTTACCGAATCTGCCAACATATCCCAATCAATCTCATTAGTTTCCGGATTGATATGGCTCACCAAATTTATTGCTCCTAAGTCACAACATCCATATGGCTCTAACCAAATTTCTCCGCACGGATTAGTAGAAATCAATTTCTTATAATACCAAATATTATTCATTTCATTAGCCAAACCTTGATTTAGTATGCCGGGTTCTCCTGATTCCCATGAATTATAAACGATAATATCCCAAACCTCTTTCGCGGGGATTCTATTTACTTCCTTATTATTCCACTCAAATACAATATCTTCATCATTCTTTATCTTATCAAAAAATTCATTATCCACCAAGACTGAAACATTAGCATTTTTCAATCTTTGGTCTAATTGATATTTCACTAAAGTTTGAATTACACTCTCCACATCCTCATTATACCTTTCCAATATATTATCCAAAGCCTCTTTTGGTAAATTAGGATAGGTTTCCATAATTAATTGACTCACATTTTCTTCAGTTAATTCACACCGATTAAACTTCTTACTCAAAAATTCCATAATATCAGCATGGTCATATCTTAAACATTGCATAAGCGCAGTTCGGCGACCTCCTCCAGCCTTAATTACCTCTCCTGTTTGATTAATTACCTCCATTAAAGATACTGCTCCCGTTGCTTGACCACCCGTTCCACGAATGGGGGTTCCTCTTGGTCTGATTGGGCTAAAATTAATTCCTACCCCTCCTCCCGTTCCACTAATAACCAACATATCACTCACCGTTTTACCCCACCCTTCTCGACTATCATCAGCAGGAACAACAAAACAATTTAACAATTGGCCCTTCAGCCGACCACTCCCATACCAAATCCGCCCTCCGGGTATAAAACGATTAGTTACCATGACTTCTTTGAATCTATTACTCCACTTATCACGATTACCATTTTCCGCAGAAGAGATGTGTTTAGCAACACGCTCACACGCCTGTTCCCAACTCTCTTCATGGTTTAAAGCATACCTTTGTCTAAAAATCGTGTCGGCAAAATCAGTTGGTTCATACATAATTTTTAACTGGTTTATCAACTATTTAATACCTTTGTTACTCTTTAAAACAGTATTTAACTAAGACGACTTTTGTTCTTGAGAAATACTTGTGTTCCATTTTGAGTCAGGAAATAAATAATAATTTCTCCTATTCCCAGTCTTAGGATAAAATCTTTTTAGTGGGTGTTTTTTCTTCTTGTAATTGGGCTTCTTGCTATATCTCGAAGGAAGGTATAATAAATTGGGGTCTTTATCTTTATCAAAGAGCAGTTTATGTTCATCATATTCCAAATTTTCATAATCATCATCAAATTTAAAATTACTGTAAAGTAAAAGGTGTCGAGGAGTTTTATCAAAAATCGGATTAGAGGTGTCCTCTTTAGTTTTATTCCTAATGCTAATTACAACATCCCTCGGTTTCAAATCTCTCCACTTACTCCCTTCTGATGATGGTTCTTTCATTAATTCGGAATTCTGATTCAACCAATCTAAACTTATCCCCTCTTGGTCCCAGTATAATTTAAGGAATACCTCATTGGAATTTTGCCGCATCATCTCGAACCAGTCTTTTAATTTGATAGTATTTGTTTCTGAACCATC
>TARA_R110000824_G_scaffold111463_2_pt1 | contig 11000 bp, 15 predicted proteins | sample TARA_R110000824 | Tara Oceans TARA_R110000824 (sample SAMEA4397747) | marine metagenome | biome: Polar Biome; feature: [MES] marine water layer (ENVO:01000295) within the mesopelagic zone...; material: water (ENVO:00002006), including particulate matter (ENVO:01000060) such... | reverse complement strand
GCATCGTCAGATTCGCCGGTGCGTGAGGAAATAACTCGGCGCCTCAATTCCTGGAAGTCTAATTCTCCTTCGCCCGCTTCCCGTGCTATAATCTTTTGTTTTATTAACTCTTTCGTATAATCGCTGGGGTCTGCCTTTTCTAGTATTTCTTCTAGCGTGGAGGTAGCAACCGTAGGATTCCAAGCAATCTTTTTCCATACAGGCATGAAAAATTCCTTAAGACGGTGAAACTGGCGCGGTGATACATTTGCATACCACTGGGGGTCTTCTTCGTTATGTTCTGAACCACGAAGGCTCCGCTCGGTATCAACAAGGGCTTCCTGATAATCCTTCCATGTTTTTTCCCACAATTCCACCAAGTATTCGGGCGACACCTTGCGTTGAGCGAGAGTGGCTTTCAGGCTAACCCCGTAGGTGTTTAAGCCTCCCGTCGGAGATCGGTCTGTCTCATGTGAGCCCCAGGCTCCCAGATAATCTCGGGAACGAGCATCAACATATATCAATTTCCTTAATGTTTCATCCGCCACGTTAGGGTGCTGCGCTATCTTATGTAAGTCCCCGTAGTTCATTTCTGGATCACCCACAAATTCATCTAAGATTTCTTTTCGAGTTCCGGGGTTTGATAACTTTAATCCACGATCATGTTTACGAAGGATTGAGTATTTGGCTGGGGCTTCGGTCTGCATAAGTGCATTATGCAGCAGATTTTCAGTGTGTGCACCGACCGGGTTATCGTCTTCGTCCATAAATTGGTCGGACCCATAATGAAATTGGAATCGAGCGCGCGCAGTCTCACCGGAGTGGTCTTTACCGGGGAGTGCAGCGTCAAAGTAAAACAATGGGTCATCTTCCTCATAATACTCAGCGAAGTAGTCTAACCCAGGCGCTGCGGTGCACCAGTCGGTGCCTTTCCCCAACTCGCATGCCGCCCCCTTGTTGTGGATGGCATAAATCTTTAACTCATCGTCGTCTCGGAATACCTCGGTGCCTTCCTCGGCATTTGCATAGCTCTGTTTCTCCTGATAGTCCTTAATGGCATCGCGAGCATTGAGTACCACCTGGGCTAATTCATCTGTACTTTTAATACTATTAAGATCTGGTTTCTCCATGAGATGTTTGTAATTAAAATACATCTCAAAATCTTCCATGAGCTTTTCAGAATCCTCCGCGTAGTCGTGCACCACCTTTTTCATCATGAGCGGCTGCGTTCGTATTAAACGCAGTAGCCAAAGAAGCGCCAGAGCTTGATTAGATTTGTCGCGTCGAGTGCGGTCTGTTTCTATATCCTCGGGAATCATATCCCAAATCCAGCCCTTCAGGCTGGCGTGCATCGTGGATACCATGTTGTTGAGGGCTTCGGGGCGCAGGGCGCGCTCGGTAGGCTTCGTGCCAAAGACGTAGCTGCCATCGTCCTGAAAAACATCTTGCCATTCCCAAGGATCCCCGTGTGCATAATTTATTGCATACTGTTTAATGGCTTTGAGAAGTTTTTTGGAGTCAAGGCTTTCTTTTGCTTTCTCCAACGAGACTTCATTAAGAAGTTGAAGTTCTTCCATTACTAAGTGTCGGATATGTGCTTGAGTAATTCTCATATTGGCGCCTTATATAATTAGTTGCGCCGGCGCTTAAAACGGACCCTTCTTCTTAATTATCTTTTCGGCAAAAATCTTTGCATGCCGCAGAGCGCCGAAGTCGTCTTCCTGTGCGAGGGCGGCATAATTACGTAGCTCTTTAATAAGTTCTATCTTCCCAAAAGGAATTTTGTAGGGGCTCAGGTCTTCTCCGAGATATTCCTGCGCCAAATGGTCAATGATCTTGACGGTGTTTTTCATGCCGCCCCTATCATCAGTATCAAATACAATTACTGTTTTCATTTTTTAATCCTGGCTAGAAGATTGAGGCGATCTGCATACACTTCATCTTGTGTTATTATCTTACCATATATTTCATAAGGATGCAACCATTTTATGGTATAAACAAAGGGCAGTCTTAATTGAGTCTGACGGCTCTCTACCACCACACCCATCGTTCCCTCTTTATCCATATAAGAAACTAGATCTCCCTTTACAAACTTCGCTTTTTTTCCCACTGCGCACCCCAAGCGTCTTCACATTTTCCTAAGTGCTTAAGGTGCCGAATACAGTCACTGTTAGTCCAGCTAATATTAGGGCATCGCCGCAATTCGCCTCCCGGCAGCTTCGTTAAGATATAGGTAATAAAGTTAAGAATTTTCTTTCTTCCGCTTTTGTTTAAGTTCATCCAGTCGCCGCCGAATATAAGGGTGCATCCCAGAAGAGGATTCGTCGTCATAAATAATAACCTCCCCACGTAGCTCACGGATTCGCCTAGATGTGTAGCGTAAAACATCTTCATCAAGGCTACCGGGGTATTTATCACTTTTATATTTCATCGGGTGTTCACTTTCTTAAGTAGTCGTAAATAATCGTTATGTATTTTATAATGTAAACCATCTAAGCCCTGTATCCACCACACAATTGCACCATCGTCTCCCCGAAAGGGAGCCTCTGCGATGATTAGTCCTGAGCGCATAATATTTCCGTCAAATGTACGAAACGTATATTTAACGAGATCTCCCACTTTCAAGTAAGTACTCAATCGTGGACGCTCAGTTCTTCTTGTGTGCGCGCGCATATGACTCTTCAAGGTTCATAACTATATGATACTCTTTTCTTGCTGATATGTCAAGCAACGATACCGAAATATTAACCTTCAGCAATTCCAAATAGCTCTTGATCTCCATCATCATATGTTATGATGGTTCGGTTAGAAGGATGCGGGTTGATATGTACTTTTACAAAATCTGACATGGAATCAAATATAGCAATTCCTCCGCGTGGGGGAGGATAGAGCCAGTGAACTATACACTGCCCCGTCGCAAGGATACATCCCTCAATGACGATCCCTTCGCCCGATACACCTGACTCGTCATAATGACGATGTACCGTAAAGGTACGAATACCTTGAGGCGCAAGTCTCGGCAAAGGCTTGGGCTTTAGATCTGTCTCACTCGCTTCCTCTGGAGGAACAGTCGCAGTTTTAATTTCTTTTTTTTCTTTCGCCATACATTATTGCCAATTCATAAAGGTCTTTAATAAGAGGAACTGTATCATATGTGGAGAGATCAGCTCTACCAATCCACGCCCAATCGTCGTGTTCGTGGTCTAGTCGTATTTCCCCTCTCCAATCATCCGATATATATATTGCTATTTTATCATCAATTGATAGAAGCCTTAAGTCTTTTATAAACAAATTTGTTTCTTCCTGCGTTTCTCGGATCGCCGCGTCGACCCAGGTTTCCCCAGGCTCCACAATGCCACCAGGAAGTCCCCATTTGCTGGGCATCCAGTAGCTTTCCGAATGGCGTTGCAACAGAAGAATCTGTTTTTTAGGGTTTAATAAAAGGGCACCGGCGGCGTTCGGAGAGCGGAACATTATTCATCAGCCATAGTTTGAGAAGCGTCATAGGCGGCGCGCGTCATATCATACAGTCGTTTCATGTAGCCCCCTCGTCGGAGCACCTTGAAAGCTAAATTTTCACCCGAAAATACACCCGCGCTTTCTAAGCCACTCTTCCTCATCTTCTGCAATTTCTCCTTAAGTTTGTTTCCTTCCTCGATGGCACGTTCATAGTTGCCACGTTCATATTCCCGCTCTAGAGTCTCTAAGTGGCGAATAAGAGGGCGCGCCTTACGAAACACATTGTCTAGCGAGAAGGGCTCAGGCTGGAAGGTGGGAACCACTTCCCACTCTCCTCGCAGAAGAGAGTAGACTCCCGTCGAGGTATGGTGCTCGTCATCATCCTGCACATAAAGTTCTACGTCAAAGTCTTTTACTTTAATATTATGGACGCGATTCCAGTTTGCCCGGACGGAATCAAAATACTTTTTCACAAATCCTTCGTTTTCATCAATCTCGCGAAAGTCCACCACGATGTGTACATCTAGATCTGAGTAAGATGACCAATTATAGTTTGCCAAGCTCCCTGTAAGAATTATATCTTTTATTTCCACGCCCGGTAAATCTAAGTTATCGATAAAGTCAAGAGCAATTTGTCGTAGACGGTTCCGAATCGCTGGTACCATCTCGGAGTCGTTCCAAATCTCCGGATTTAACTCAGGCTGTAATTCAAAAGAGCTGCCTAGCTTTTTATTGCGGCGCCGTATTTTTATTTTAAGTTTCCCTTCACGGACTGGTTGACTCGCGTAACGAGTACTCTGGGGTTCAGGCGCCTCGGGGGTGGATCGAGCAGCGAGTGCCCTTTCCTGCGCTACGGCGCGCTTACGTTTGAGCATCTGCTGATAAGATACATTCCCCGATTTGCTGCCGTACCTCTGATTACCGTCGACGCCACGTTTACGTAGGATTGCTAGTTCTCGGGGTGTCTCGGGGCGCACTTCGTGATGGAGATGGGGTCCGGTAGAACCCCCGGTGCTTCCTACCGTGATGCCGAGATGCTGACCTGACTTATACACATCGCCGGGTTTAAGGTGCTCGGGGAACTCACCAAGATGCATCATCATACCCCGATGCGACACCCCGTCCTCGTCCACATAGCGATAGACTACTCGATTGCCTGCGCCTCTCCCAGTACCTGTTTTCTCTCGCCGTTGGACGCTAGCATCTGACTCGCGCGCAACAGAAAGAATTTGTAAATTAACGGGCGCCACTAGTTCTCGGCGTGTATTGTAAAGCTGTTCTTCTTCATTATCTCCAAACAGTCTTGCTACGTCCTGCTCACGTTTCGAGACATCCATCAATTCGGCGGCTTTCTCCATCTCGCGCTGATCTGCGGACATTCCGCGCATGCGCTCAAGTTCGCCCTCCGACGCTGGGGTGCCCTTGTAGGCTGGGGCACTGTCGACGGCTTTATGTTGCTGGGTTAAACCAGCGCCTACTACTCCAGAGGGGCGGGTGCGCGTTCCGAAATCGGAGGTTATCCTCGCAGTACTCGTCATGGGCTCGCGATAGTCGGCGGGCTTGTTGTGAATCGATGATGGATTAACAGTAAAAGATTGACGATCCTCAACATCTCCGAGACCTAAGTCTTCCAGGGAAGCGTTTGCTGCCCCGTCTGGCACGGTGACAGGTGGAGGGGATACCGGAGTCGGCTTCGAAGGGGGCGCAGGTTCAGGTTCAGGTCTGCGCGCTTCTGCATCAATAATACCAATGTCGGGCGGATCCTCTCTTTTATCGGGGAGAGGTGCTCGGAGCCCTCCCTCTTCTAGCCCCCCACCGACTGCTGGGGGAGCAGACTTGCCGCGCCGAGAGGAAGCTTTCTGCGGATAAGCCACGCCAGGGGCTTGAGGACCGCTACCGATATATTCTTCTTTATCACGCGCATATTCTGCACGACCTTCGGGGGAGTTTTTAGCAGCTTGAAAGTCGCGTTCGGCTAGCGTATTCTCGCTCACAGGAGCTGCGGGTATGTCATACCGTAATATTTTGACGCCGCTAAGTTGTTGAATCTGTTTTATTATCTCCCGACCCAGCGCGATGCTCGTGAGTCCCTCGCGGGTCAAGCGACAGTGAATTTTTAATGTAGAAAGGTAACTATCAGGAAGTGTGCGCTGGATTCCCGCGGGGGGATCCACGTGAACGACTGTTAATACTTCAGGAATCGCGCGAATATCATTTTTAGTTTGATCGCGAGTTCCACCCAATGATTTAGAAATAGAAGCCAAAGCAAAAATATCAAATGTATCTTGATAATAAGAGCGCGCACCTTCGCTCTCTCCTAAGAAAGTTCTCCAACCCGTAAATATGCGCTCCATTAAATACCACCTTCTCCAATAAATAGTTCCGAGTGTTCAATTAAGGCACGTGTTTCTCCATAACCCTCTACCTGAAACCAGTGAGAGTGTGGGTCGTGCTCCAACACCTGCGAGAGCGCCCAGTCATTTCCCCCCGGCACATTACGATCCCCCACAAAAACCATAGAGACATCTTCACCATGTCTTTCTCGTAAGATAGGAACCACTTGAGCCTTATCCTTCCCTTTGGGATAGATATCAACAGAAATAGAACCCCCTATCACCGCATCTAGCTGTGGATATGCTTTCATCACATAATCCACTATATCATCTCGTTCTTTCGCGGTTTTATCCCACCGAGTATAAGCCGCTCTTTGTATAGCATTGGCAGAACGTCCAACAACACTAAAATTCAGCATGCCTGGGCGACGTTCGATATGATTACCGGTTCGAATATTATATTGTGCCCCATGCTCAAGATAAATTTTTAAATCTTTAATGAGTCCCCGAGGCGCTCGAAACTTATTTTCAGAAACGAGGCGATCGCCCTCCCAGAACTGATTGCCGGAGCAGCAAAAAATTCCCGCACAACTGTTGATGATAGTCTCTAACAGCTGCCGTTTAGTTTTTTTAATGTCGCTGCCTGTCACTAAATATATAACAGCCTGCTGCTTTTCTGCCCAGTTTAAAAACACCTCCGCAAAGTCGTCCTCAATTAATTCTAAAGGAGGTGTGAGGGTGCCGTCCACGTCAAATAAATATATGCGTTGCATCTACGCTTCTCCCTGTGGCTTCATGCTTCGTACAATAGCGTCATTTAGCTCATCTTGTAATACCTGATAAGTGATTCGCTCTTGTTCTTGCATCTCCTCTATAAATAGCCACAGGGAATCCCGTTCGTCAGAAATGTTTTCCAGAACGGCGACTCTTTCTTCGATATTTCTTAGTTTACTATCTAAGGCATCTAATGATAGTGCCCGACGATACATCTTCTGGATTAAAGAGAACATCTATTAGCTCCTGCCTAGTAATTATACCCGACTTGCGCTTATAGATTAACTCTAATAGTTTTTTTTGTGTATCTAGGGACAACGGGAAGGGCGGAGCGTGATAATCATCAGCCCCTACATGTACCATTTCAAGTGTGCGGGCAACGGGAACGTCGTGCGCGGATGGATTCCATTTATTCTTCAAAACAATTACCTCTTTTGTATACTTCATAATTAGTTAGCTCCCTGAAGAATCGTCATCGTCCCCCGCACTATCGTCGTCGTCGCCGTTTCCATGATCTACTACATAGCCAATCTCTACATGTGAGCCCTCTGGCGGGATACCAACAAATTCGACGCTATTGGTCGTGGGATTATATGACCAGTCAAGATCGCTCATCTCCACAGAATCTACAAAAACAATCAATGTCTCCTCAATAGGTATGAAGGTGAGCTCCCATTCTTCATAAGGTTCAACCTGTGTAGTAGCTGCCTGTACACCGGGCGCCCAGTCTTCGGAGCAAATGTCTACTACCACACCGCCAAAAGCATTCGTCGCGTCAATATAACGCTGACCGATGTAGCTATAGTGGGGATTGTTATTACATTCAGACTCTGGGGATGGTAGATTTACAATGCTCGCCAAGAATACAGAGGGGCGCTGATTCCCGTACCAGTTAATGAAGTCTAGGACGCCGGCGGGAGTGGAAGTAAAATCTCTGTTGCTCTGTTCTTCTTCATCGCTCACAAAGACTACAAGCAGTCCGGCGTCTGGGCGCAGCCATGATTGATTATATGAATTCTCTAGGAGATAAGAGTAGAGTGCATCGAAGCCTGCCTCTAATCCGTGGTTGCCCGTATTATTATAAGAATCCCACGCATCTTGTACACTATCACCGGGGACGAGGGGAAACTGAGACGTAGTTGAAGCGTTCCCCCAGGCGGTGGTGGTAATCCCTAGTCGCCAACCCGACGGTGGTAGCGAAAGCATCATCTGTTCTATACCCGCCACTACAGAGTTCGCGTGCTGGTTCATAGAGCCCGACTTATCTATAAGCCAGACAATATCAATCCCGTCCATAACATACGGCTGATCGAAGGAGTCAATCCAAACGTCTCCACCTTCACCCGGTACTTCGACTAGAACTTCAACGGGAACTTCAACGGGAACTTCGACAATAACTTCGACTGGGACCTCCACCTCAACGATCTCGGGAGGATGCATATCATAAATGGTGTAATCTCCCTCGCAGCCGACCATCAGAGCGATCGCTGATAGAAGGAGCAAAGAGCGATAATGCATCTTAGTCTCTCGCAGTGCCGCGTCGAGGTGATGCTGCACCAGGAAATGATTTGATGATAGCCATTGAGGGTGCACTCTTTACCCGGCTCTTCAGGATATCTCTATCTAACTCCCATATCGGAGCGACCCACACTATGCTGTGCAGCGGAAGAGGTATCATATAGTTTCCTACATCAATACCGGATACAACACCCAACAATCGCCCCTGTACGTCATAAACGCCCGAGCCGGAGGATCCAAACCAACCAAACATATTAACAACTATCATCCCGCGTTCTAGGCTAGCGACGTCCCCTCGTATTGTCAATAAATCATGATGTCCGGGAAAACCAGTATAATTAATTTTCGCCCCAATTAAATTAGCGCCGGTTCGCTTTGGGCGATATGGTATGGGTGAACGTGTTTTTAGAGGAGGTACCACTAAAACCGCTAAGTCATTAGGATGGTCAATATAAACCAGGGAGCCTACCACTCGTTCGTTGTCGCGACCGTCAATAAACATAGTAGTGGCGCTGCCGACTACATGTGCTGCCGTCACTACCACAAAACGTCCGTGCATTTTCAGGTAGGTTCCTGAGCCGTGTCCGTTTTTGAGGGGGCGAACCACTTTAACGGCGGCTGACCGTGATTTATTCTCAGCTAGCGAGAGGTTTGCAGCATCAAAAATCTCTAGCGCGTCGTCGACACTCAGTATGAGTTCTTGATGGAACTCCTCGGTGGGTGACTCTGAGGGGGATTGTTCATAAAAGGAGAGAGCGGTGTCTGAATTTGAATTGCACCCGAGCGCTAACGCAGCTGCAGCTAATAAAATTATCCGACTCCACAGAGGCATGGCGTCCCCCTCCTGTTTTTATATATTCCTATTCTCTTATAATACTATACCATCTGCCTCGGCGGGATCGAAAGAAAAATGATCTACCTGTGAGTCCCTTCTAGACCTATGGTCTTATAGTAACTATCAGGCAAACCTCCTTTGACGAATTTTTGTATGATTTTATTTAATTTATTTTTATTAGCGCTAAGGGGATCTAGGCTTCAAAGTCCAGTATGCGTCCATAATCATCTTCCAGACGAATAATATCTTGAGGGTGGGGGGTGCTTACCTCAATAAGTTCTACATCCCCTGACTCTGGTGCACAATATCGGTGCACGACGCCCGGTTCGATCCGGTAGGCTTCGCCGGTGACGAGCCCTATGGATATGATTTCCCCCTCCTCGTCAGGTCCTATTTCTAAATGAAGAGGACCTGTGAGGACATAAAGAGTTTGGTCGCGGGTTTGATGGTACTGACGCGACGTTTTATGAGTACTCACTATAAAAATATATTTGCCCATATAGTGAGGACTATGAGCGAATAAACGTTCATACCCCCATGGTTTGTCAACAAACGGAATATCCTCTTCGACCTTGAGCATCTTATCCTCGTAGCAATTGTCTATCACCATCGGTATTAAAGATTTTCTCAGCAATTACCTCCGGATTTCCCACCACCGTTACACTGCTGACATTATTACCGGTACCAAACTTAATCCTAGAAAACTCTTGTCGATCGTCAAGTTTCATGGGGAGATACCCCTTGCTCAGATTATTTTTCATCATAAGGTCCGGACGAATCTGGAGAATAGAAGTGGGATTGATCCACACCTCGTCCAGTTCAAAGCGCGCTGACGCCTTCCTTTCCATTACGTTATAATCACGAAGCTGTTTCACTTCAACAAATTTAATCATTTCTTTCCCTCCTGAATTCTATATAAACTTTTTTCGCAGACAGCCCACTTATCGCCACGACAATAAATTTCTTGATAGCCGCCGGCGAGCGCGCGGATGACGATCCCCACGGTAGGCTCTTCCGTCGTAACAGAACTAGGGAGAGGGATCAGGTTTGGGTACCCGACACTAAATTGTAAAAGTGGAACGGCAGCTGGTATGTGTACCAAATCGCCTGTGTTAAGCTGATTCACTTATCCCTTTCTTTCCTTTCCCACCAGTTTTCTTGGGGTTCTCTGTCTCAGCGGGAGGCGCCTGGGGGACGTCCTCGACTTCTTCTTCTACATATAGTGAGGATTCTCGCTCGCTGTCAGAAGGGCTGTCGTCTTCTAGCGCTTTCTGGCGCCGCTCCGCGGCGTAACTTTCGTAGCCACTGACTATTTGAGAAACTTCAACAAGCCGATAATCAAGCCTTCCTAGGGCGTGGCGAATGTCGTCGAGCTTTTTGAAAAACGTCGTAGAGTTAAAGGTCTCCTCCTCTCCCAAGATCTTAAGCAACTCATTATAGTTATTAATGGTATTATTAATTGTTTCGCTTAAATTCTTAAGCATATATGCTGATTCCTGCAGCACTTCATCGACTTCTGCTGTGTAACTTAGTTTTACTCTCATATGTCCTTCGCTTTCTTTAAGTAGTTAGAGCTCTCCAGGCGGTCGTTAAAATAAGTCCCACCCCTACGCTAATTACAATCCATAAAATTTTTGAATTGTTTTCTTTCCATTTTTCTAATGCCTCAATGCGCGTGTCTAACTTAGTAAGGCGCGCATACAGCCCGGTGTCGGGATTGTAGACTGCTTCCTTAATCTTACTCACATGGAGCGCCATTTCATCCTGTTTTGTAAGGAGCGTTTCTATCTTAGATGAAAGCTCCGCCAAAACCATAATTATTTCGTTATTTGCTTCGGACACCACTATTCCTCCAGGTCCACGGGCACCTTAATTAGTCCTCTGATTCTATAATGCCGTGTGAAGTGGTAATAAGAGTTCCAGCTGCAGACGCAGCATTTTGAAGTGCGTGACGCGTAACCTTCAAAGGATCAATAATTCCCACCATATACATGTCGACAACCTTAGCGTTCCGGAAGTCATAACCCATATTTTCTTTCTCGCCGGCTATAAGGTTTTGAATAAGATCGGGGGATTCTCCCGCGTTCCGCGCCATTTGACGT
>TARA_R110000824_G_scaffold279102_2_pt1 | contig 11007 bp, 5 predicted proteins | sample TARA_R110000824 | Tara Oceans TARA_R110000824 (sample SAMEA4397747) | marine metagenome | biome: Polar Biome; feature: [MES] marine water layer (ENVO:01000295) within the mesopelagic zone...; material: water (ENVO:00002006), including particulate matter (ENVO:01000060) such as...... | reverse complement strand
TATTGTAATCGCCTCTCCTGGCGCACAGGATTCCTATACGGAAGAGGAACGTGGACGCACCAAGCAGCTTGATAGTGATACCTCCATCTACCGACCGCTGGCACGACAACCCATGATGAGTCCGATCACGGTCATGGTGGACTATATGAAGCAGCGGCTCTCACGTCTGAGCTTCTTTGACGAAGCCTTCGGCGGGGTAAATCGCTCATTAAGCGGTGTGGCACTGAAGAACGTGCAGGAAAGCAGCCGCACCCAGATCGAACCCTACAAGCGTGGAGCAGAATTCCTCTATGCAGAGACCGGGCGTCTCTGGCTGAACGAATTCATGCGCCGGTTTGAGGGAAGTGACCGTGGCAACATTCGCGTGCAGGGCAGAGATGTTCGGCTGGGGTTCTTTGATGAGGAATTCAGTACAGCGGATATGCCAAACAGTACGTTCTTTGAATCAGAACTCGAACTGGCCTTGCCCGAAGACGACATGATGCGAGCAAACATCTTCCGGGCGTTAAACCCCGCAGCAAAGATGTCGCTCCCGTGGCTCCGTGAGCGGGTCATGAAGGTGGAAGACCTGAAACTAGAGTCAGAACAACTGGCCGCAGATAACATCGAACAGTCCCCGGTTCGCATCAACATGGAAGTGGCGAACCGGCTCTTTGATCTTGCGAGAGCAGCAGAGCAGGAAGGCGATGAACAGCGGGCAACCGTGTATGCGCTTGGCGCACAGCAGCTCATGTTAAGCCTCATGCCAAAAGAGGGACAAGGCGCTCCTGAACAACCGGGGCAGGGGCCTCCCGGCGCAGGGGGAAACATGACCAACGCTGGTGGCGGTCTTCCTGAGCTTTCTCCGGAAAACATGCCGCCGACTCCTGGTGGCGTTGCAGCCCCAGCCGGCGGTGGCCCTCTGGAACAGGCAGCCCGTAACGTAGGAGGTGTCTAATGACGTCAGAAGGATGGCGGTGGGACCCCGAATTGGATTGGCCCATTGGTCGGCTTTTTAGCAGGGACCGCACGCAAGCACCAGAGGAAGAGGAACCCCCGGATCGGGAACCTAGAATTGAACCACTCTCCGAAATTGGCACCCCTCTCACTACGAGACAAAAAAGACGCGCCGCAAGGGAATGGGCTACTGCACAAAAAAAGAGAATGCCTATCCTTAAGGAATTAAGGGACCGCGTAGAGGATGCAATAAAGCGAGAGCTAACTTCTGATGAAGCGAAGGATATTGCTACGATGGCGGATGCGCTGATCTCAAGCGATCAGGTATTCGCAGGCGCCCTTTCTGAAACCCTTCTCACTGACACGATGAAAGAATTTGCCAAATCCACTGACACAAGCGGTGTCAGCAAACTGGCAGGGCTGGGGGAAGGGATAGAGGACGGCTTGGCACAAGTCCATTCGATATGGGAGGGAAGGCGCGTGACGTCTCCTGCCAGCGTCGAAGCAGAAACCCTCGAGCAAGTTTTGAGAGAGGCAGCTATGCGCCATATGGCTGCAACGCAGTTTGATATAGATGCAGGCAGACCAGTGACTGTTCAGGATATTAAGCAGGACATGAGGATACGCAAAGAGAAATCGAAATGGGCATCGAAAATTACAGCATATACAAATCGCGTTACACAAGAAATGAACAAAGATATGCAAAGTTCTTTTTTAAATGGTTTAGGTCCTCAAGGAGAGAATATTCAGATCGCCTGGGTAAAGGCAAGCCTTTGGAAAGATGACGATTCACAGCCGTATCGGGTTGACGAGGATGACCCTCACCGACATCTGATTGAACAGCTTCGTGATCCAAAAGGCCATATTCGTGTCATAAACGACGACGGAACAGAGAGTTCATACCCCGTTGTTACCGTATACCATGAAACGGCTGAAAAAATCGACACCTTTTTTGAATCGAATCCTAATTTTTATGGTGCTGGCACCCTCGCAGCTATGGAGATGAAAACCACACCTCTGACGCAGGAGCATATAGCGCAGCAACTGCGCCTCAAGGCATTGGCTGCAGGTGCAGACATAACGCAGGCGCACATCCGAGAATGGATCGCTGTTACTACAGACAGTATTTATTTTGATGCACTCTCAGCCGTTGGCGGGTCTGACGATTTGGGATTGATTTCAGAGGACCAGACAGAGGCGTGGGTAACACTGCAGAAGCGTCTCTCTGGATTAGGCGAACTGACACCAGAGGGGCTGACAAAAGCCGGCTTAACATTGCTGGGTGAACGTGACACCAAGCAATGGTTTGGTGCATTCATTCGCCAAGATCCTGCAATACAGGAGATGTTCCCAACTGAATTAGACCGCGAGATGCTTGCCGTCGACGGATGGAACGCGATGAGGAGTAGATGGTCTCTGTCAGGAACAGACGATGGCTTCACTGAGTGGGTCATAAACAATATCGCAACAGAAGCTCCAGACATAATACAGACACAGAAAGACATTCATGGGGGAGTGCATACAGAGCCGGGACGCATGAAGCGGTTCGAAGATATGGCGCGCGCCGCAGAGTGGGCGGGGCAAAAGATACTCCCTGATGACCCAACCCCATTCGAGAGGAGAACTCTAGCCCGCACGTTGCGTGAAGCAGAACAGGAATTTATTGACAGAGGCTCCATTCCCGGAACCTTTGAGGAAATCGTTGCAGAAAGGTTGAGCAATTGGGGAGAGGCTGTTCGGAAAAGCACAGCAACAGACCGACAGCAAATGGGTCAACTTCCGCCGGGATTCAGACCTGATGTCGCAATGGCAGAAGGACTTGCACGTTTGGAACAGCGCGTGGGCGGAAAGGATCTCATTGCGAATATTGCCGCAAACGAAGCACTGGTTGGAGATTTACAGGCACAGTACGACAACTTGCGGCAACTCGAGATTGGTAATCTAAAACACTACATTCGCGAGCCAGACAAGGAACTCAGTGGACGAGTTGAGGAAGCACAGAAACGTCTGAATAGAGCAAAAGAACAAGGGGATACATACAAGACACAATTGGCAGAAAGAACCAAAGAAGCTGGATTGAATGTACTTCTCCGTGACGATGCCCAGCTATCCCAAGCGTTCGCGTCTGGAAACAGCTCATCCCTTCGGAGTGCTGCAGATGATAGAGATATCCCCCCTGATGAAATCAATGACCTTGTTGCTATGCAAGCACGGTCTGGAATACCGGATACTGGTGCCGTACAGGTTGCCACGCCAGAAATGTTAGCAGAAGAACAAAGACTACAAGAGGTCAGGGCAGCACAATGGGCGGCGCGGACAGTGAGCCATGACGCTGAAGGGAACCTTATCCCTCATGGGCGGCGTGATGCTGAAGGGAATCTCATCCCAGAAGCAGATAGTTACAATGTGCGGACACAAGTTCGCACAGACCCAGAAGGGAATGTGATTCCGCCAAATCCCGACGCACTGATTCCATTCACACAACTCCCTGATACACAGGAAAACCGCGATGCCGTAGGACAAGGGTTTGCCAAGGAAGGAGAACGGCAGGGTCAGGCCGTGCAAAAAGACGAGCTTGGTCGTGCGGTACTGGATGAGGCAGGCAACCCTGTGCTGCTTGCTGCCCCTGCGCTTCCAGAGGACGATGAGCCACAAGAACTGATTCTCGGCGCACGAAGAGTAGTTCCCGCGCCGCCTCAAATACCGACTGATCAGCCGCCGCCTCGAATACCGACTGATCAGCCCGACGCTTCGTATACGCCATTACCAAGAGGCCCCGCCATAGGAGCAGGAGATCAGGTGCCTCCAGCTCGCGAACCTGACATCGGGGCAGTAGATGAGTTCATTCCTGCAGATACCGATATTGTTGTGCCACCGCCTCCTGCTCCGCCGCCACCTCCTCCAGAACCTCAGACTCCAGAACCTCAGACTCCAGAACCTCAGACTCCAGAACCACGGAGGGGGAGAGAAGCATGGTTAGCTGGGAGTCAGCCAGAAGCACCAATCCCAGAGGAAGAGGAGGAGGAAAAAAGGAAAAAGCGGGGTTCACGCCAGTTGGAATAACACCATCCCAAAGCAGAGGAAGTGATGTGAGTAATGCCACACCCAAGTAGAACGCAAGACGAACAAGCAATAGGGCGCGATTTACCGGATACGCAGCTCGCCCCAGATGGGCCTTCAAACGGTGCGCTCAACACACTGAAATCCGCCCTTGGTAAGATCGCAGGGCCTGTTTTTGCGGCTCCTGGCATTAAACAGGCTATCGCTGCAACTGAGGCGGTTTCTACACGGGCATACGGGTCAGTATCCGCAGAGGCCGCAGCACATAAGGGCGTAATCGAAGATGTCGGTTGGGGAGGATGGGCATCGTCATTTCTCAATCCGTTTGACGAAGATCTTATTAGAGCTAAACATGATGAGATTATCGGGCTGGACGGAAATGAGGGCTTCTTGGAGGCGTTAAGTAAGACTGCTGACTGGCAAAGGGGCCGCAAAAGTGTGTTCTTTGGAGAAAAGTTCCTTGGAGAGATGCTCTTTGATCCGCTAAATTTTGTTCCATTAGGGGCAGCAACGAAAGTCATTGGTAGGGTAGGAAGAGTTGCCCGTAGGACACCTGAGCAAATAGCCCAAATGAAGCGAACAGAGCTTGGGAACATCCAAGATCCGAAGTCGGTTATGATAAACGGAGATTTTGCCGACAGTGGAGCAAAGGCCCCTTTGGGCGCCCTTGCAGGCTTTGATGATAACCTCGTCCGACGAACAGCTACCACAGTATATAAACGCTTACAAGAAACCCCCGTAGGGTTTTTAGCGTTCCCCTTCAAACTCATCAATCCATCTGGGGTATTGCGTATTGGCACGAGGGATATGGTAGACAAGGCAGAGATCCGTACCTATATCTATTCACGACAGTTAGAGGAAGCCAACGGGGTTATCGCTGGGGACCTTGCGAATATGCGCTTACAGGAAATGGACAATGTGTTTGATGTTGGAATAAAGCAAATATCTGGTCAGGAACAGGCAATTCTCCACAATGTTGCGCGAAAACCCGGTGTTGTGGGCAAGACCGACGAGGTGTTGATGGGAGATGTTTTGGAATTCCCAGATAACTATGTATTATCTACCGCTCAACGGGAGCTAATAGATGAGGGCTACCGTCTCATTGAGGGGTATAAGAAAATACTGGTAAAGGCAGAGATCGACTTAGTAGAAGCTGTCCTTGGGCCTGGGCAACATTACTGGCCTCGTTTTATTGATTTGTACAGCGAGTTTCGGAAAGCGAATTCCGCAGGAAGAAAAGTGGGAATCGGAAAAGAACCCTCCATAATGAAGAGGCGCGCTATTGACGAATTTGAAGCGGGCGCCCTCAGTGGGGTTCCCTATATAACAAAGCACTCCGCTTCGCCGTTGAGTGATGTTGTTCAGACATATATGAATATGACGTTAAAGCAGGTGATTGACAAAGGCTACATGGATGACCTTGTAGATATTACGAAAAAGAACGGTTTAGATATACGAAAGCTCCATGCGAAGGGGCCGGACTCTTTCCATTACAACATACTGAATAGACGCAAACAGTTAGATATCATCCGCCGTGCGACACGCGAGATCGACGAATGGCACAGAACGGGACAACCTCCTGATATAGGGCTTTTGGACGAACTCGATACGCTTGTCCCTGAAGCTGGAGGGAGTGTATCTAAGGATTTATCAAGGGAACTACAAGATATTATAAGTCCCTTTGTAATAAATAAAGAAGGAAAGCGGGTATATCGGGCAGATCCTACCAAACTGGCAAAAGATAAAGTTACCAAAAGGCAACTTCGGCGAGCCGCGGAACTTGACCCTCTAGCGTATGGTGTTGTTCGTCAGACTAGTGAGCGGATAGCAGCATACAAGAAGAAGTTGAGACGGCTTCGAAGCCAGATAAAAGCGGACCTCAATACGTTTGAGCTTCATCGAGACGTTCTGGCAAAGCGAGTAAACCAAAGGAAAAAGAGCGGAGAATTAAAGGCGTTCTCAGAGGAGATATTCTCCGATCCTGAATTTAATGCCCATCTTTTCCCCACAGAAGTTGTCGAGAGAATAATGCCCAAATTGGCGACTCGTGAACAGTTACTCCGAAATAAACAGAAACTCTCAGCGACGATTGGCGCAGCATCCGCATTCGGACGAACGGCAAGAGCATTTCAATTAACCTACGACATCGGAATACAGTTTCTCCAAGGTGCAATAGTAGCCACTGCAGCCCCAACAAAATGGCTTACCGCCACAAGAAGGATGCTAAATTCATGGAATAATCCCCAGAAACACATGGAATATCTTTCTGATCCGAAGACACAAGAAGTTTTACAGGTATTCCAAGGCAGAATCCACATAGGGAGTTCAGAGTTCACAGAGGCACTCGCCCCTGGCGGTAACGTCATGCGGGTTATCGGGAAGATACAACCATTAGGAAGGGTCACAGAAAAGTTCAGGACATCGTTTGATGCTTTCGGCGATGTGGCGCGCATCGAAATGGCAAGCTCGTTTCTCAAGAAAATAGAGGCTGGAAAAATTACTGTTGACCAAGTTGCCAACCACGTAAATAAAATGACGGGGATAAGTTCCTCTCGTAAGTTAGGGATCGGGGCAACGCAAAGAGAACTTGAATCAGCAGCAATCTCACTGGCCCCGAATTACCTCCGGTCAACGGTTGGGTTGTTGGCTGACGCCGCACAGATTATGACGTCTCCTACCCGCTTTGAATCCCAGCAGGCGCTGTGGGCACTCAGTAAATTCTTCGGCGGAACAGTCGCTTTGTATCTTGGAATTTGTGAGGGACTTGGGCAAGAACCGAAACTCAACCCGCGATCCGCGAAAGAGGGTGGCGACGGTGGCGGGTTTATGACAGTTGTTGTGGACGGGCAGCGTGTTGGGCTAGGCACAAAGCCCTACGCTATTATACGGAGAGTTATGGCGGCAAGCATGGCCTTGGAGGAAGGGAATTTTTCCGAGGCGGGAATAGAAGTAAAGAACTTCTTCCGTGGGCAGACAGCACCACTGACCTCAACGCTGTGGGATAACATCCGTGGAGAGACAGCGATAGGAGAACCCGTACAAACCAACCAACAACGGCTGGGGAATGTTTCATCAAGGCTTCTCCCGTTCTGGGCAGAGGCAGCAATCAATGATGACCCTGGTCCAAGTGCTTTCGGAACGGCAGCAGACTTTGTAGGATTGCGGTCAGGCCCACTCTCGTATAGTGCAATGCGCTTTGATGTGCGTGAAGAGTTAGCAGCACGATTTCCCAAAAAGCTTCTGACGAATGACCAGCTTGTGTTTATGGAAAAGGAGGTCATGAACGAGCCGACATGGGAAATGCTTTCCAAGGTGCAGAAAGGGCAAATCGAACGTGGTGAAATCGAAACATTAAACCGAGCCAAGGTCAGAGAGTTGCAGCGGATTGATGAAGTGATTCGTGAGAGGGCTAAAAGAATCGGCGATCCGAAAAAGGTCGCTTACTTCCAGGCCCTTGATGGTGCAAAAAGTAGATTAGAAATAGAAACAGAGAAATATCAAATACTCTATGAAGAAGGAGAACTAGATCCCTATAAATTTCGCAGAATGATGATACCAATAAATGCAGTCTACGGCCACGACATGGAAAAAATCCATGCTGCAGATGGCGTCCATGAAGAATACTTTCAGGAGCGTGAGAGAGAGCGGCAAGAGCGGCAAAAGCGGGGAGAGTTTGAACCGCTTGAGGATGTCGCTCGGCAGGAATATCTCGACACGATTGTTTCGTCTCCTGATTTAGATAACTACAAAGGGGCAGATGGCTACAATTTCCGAGAGAGAGAACGAAGAGAAGACCTGTTACGACGAAAATATGGCAGTGACGTTATAGATAGAATAAAGCGTGATTTCTTAATGAACAAAAACGTCGGTCTTTTGTATAAACAGCTACAAATAGACAGAGAAGACCTCGCCCCATACTGGGATATCCAAAACAACTATGTTGATAGAAACCCGATTCTCCAGTCCTTATTGGCACAGATCAACAAAGCAGAGTCCGCTGGCAATTTGGGAAAAGTACAGCGAATAAAGGCTACCTCGCGGTATCGTGCCATGAATATTGACACACGAAGGGACAAGAGGGAACTCCTTATGTCCCGGCCTCGGCTTGATGCACTCTTACGCTTCTGGGGATATACCTCTACATTGCAAACAAAAGAAGCAGAGCTTATTTATAGAGAGCTTATACGGGATGCAAAGTCAGGAGTATTAAGAGGATAATTGACAAAGGCTTTATATAGTGCTAATAATCTCTACATAAATCCAAAGAAACCTGGTGGCACCCCGAAAGGGGGAGAGCGACTGGGCGAACTCGGAGGAAGAAATGGTTAGTCCAGAATCTGTCCCAAGCACCGAGGTCAGCGGGGGAGCAAATGCACCGCAAGCGCCAGTGCAAGAAGGGATAACGGCAGCAGACTTGGCGAAGAGCAATGAGCAGCTCGCACAGTTGCAGCAGCAATTCTCTGAGTTTAAGTCAAACGCCAGTAGGCGAGAGGGAGAGCTAACGCGAGAGCGGGACGCTGCAAAGAAAGCTATCGAACTCGGCGAAGACTCAGATGAGTACAAGCGGTGGGAGATAGAAGCTATCCGTGAAGACGAGCGCAGGCAAAGTCATGACCGGGTTGCAGCACTTGAACTCGAAAATTCTAAATGGCGTTTACTCAAAGATCATCCAAGTGTTCCCGACAATGTGCTACAAGGAGCAATGACACCAGCAGAAATGGAAGTCAGGGTTCTGAGGTGGAAGTTGGGAGCCAGTGGGCCAGAGTCACAGAGCGCTCACCCGCAGGCGCCACAAACAATGACGTCAGGTGGGGCAGGCGCAGGTGTCGGAAAATCTTATGAAGAAATACGAGATGCCTATAATAAAGACCCTCAAGCGAACCGCGAAGCCTACATGGCAGCACGGAAAGCGAGGGGGCTGTAGGCAACTGGAGGAAAATCAATGGCTATAAACACAACTGGTGTACTTGGAGATACGATTCCAACGATTATCGAGGAAGCTCGATATACGGAACAGTTTAAGGAAGTTATCTCCAACCTTTCGTGGAGAATCAACAAAGACCTCCACAGCGGTACGACCGTAAACATCCCCTACTTTGGGTCAGTTACTGCCAACCCACTGACTGAGGGAATCGACATGGTCAACCCCCAGTCGATGGCAGACACGAACGTGCAGTTCACCCCATCTGAGGTGGGCGCACAAATCGTCATTACTGACAAGCTCGTCCGAGACAACCAAGAGGATGTCATTCGGGCAGCGGGTCGAATCCTCGGTGACGCAATGGTTACCAAGCGCGAGCAGGACTTGGCTGGTCAGTTTGATGATGGCACCAACACAATGGGTTCCGCTGGCGCAGCAGCTACTCTCGGTATCTTTGCTGCGGCATGGGCGGACCTCAGTGGCGTATCGACCGCAAATGGTGGTCCCGCACCGAAGCCCTATGTAGCGGTTCATCACCCGTTTGTGCTTCTTGACCTTGTTGATGTCTTCACGCCGACACTAGCGGGTGGCACAACACCGTTAAGCGCAGTTGGTTCTGGTCTAGCTGAAGAGACACTACGGAATTACACCGTAGGGCGCATCTTCGGAATGACTGTCTATGAGTCAGGGAATATCACTATCGACGGTTCGGACGACGCCAAGGGCGCAGTCTTTGCTGCCGGTACAGGTGGCGGCCTGGTTCTTGTTACCGCCAAAGAATGGGACGTCAGCCCTGAGCGTGACGAGTCCATGCGAGCTACAGAACTCAACGTCGTCGGCGAGTACGCCGTCGGTGAGTACTTGGCATCGTGGATTGTCACACTCTATGCCGACGCATCAGATCCCGCGTAAATAACTGCGTTTCGAGTCTAACGCAGAAATAAAAAAGACAGGAGTAAGTTATGGCATTTCCAAATTATGTTGGACTTGATTATGGTGATGAGACCGTTACCTCTACTACGGAGGCCCGCGGAATCACCATTGGAACAAAAGGTCTTCTGCCTGACGGAAGGGTATTCAGATACTCCTATGCTGGGGAAGCTATCACCGCCGGGTTGATGTGCCAAAACTCATTGGCGATTGCTAACCACGACATGGACTTGGTAACTGCTGCAACCGCCGTTGGGTCTAGCACCATTGCTGTAACCCTTGGTGGGACAGCAGTAACCAAAGACCAGTACAAGGGTGGAACCATTTATGTGAACGACAACGACGGGGAGGGTCAAAGTTTCCGTATCGGTGCTCACGCTGCGGTAGACTCTTCGGGTACTTTCACCGTACCCCTTGAGGGAAGGCAGACAGTGAAAACTGCCCTGACGGCATCATCCCTGTGCGGTGTCAAGGCAAACCCCTACAATGGGACACTTATCTATAACACAACGCCAGACGGTATCCCAACGGGCTTTACGCCCACGGATGTAGCGAGCGGAGCATACTTCTGGCAGCAGACATATGGCGATGCGGCCGTTTTTGCACAAGGCACGATGGTGCTTGGTCAGTGCGTTGTTCCCAGCACAAACACTACCGGGGCAGTAGACCCCCATGTAGCTACTGGGGACGACAATATGAACGTCGCACTCGTTTGCAGCCCGATTTCTGTTACAACAGACTACCAACATGTGTTTATCATCATGGGTAGCTAATAAGACAGGTGATTTGTGGCTGTTAACAGTACAAAGCAGAAAGCTGCAAGAACGGGGGCTGCGGTCAGCCCAGTCTGGGGCGGCCCCCAGAAGCAGCGATACTACACCCCGACAGGGGAAGAAGTGTTTTCGATCCCGTCATGGCGCGAATTCATTCGCAAAGGCCCCGACGGAAAGATAGTGGAACAAGGAACTCGGGACGCTAACCTTGATAAGGGATGGTCGCTTTCGTTGCCAACCGAACTCAAGGTAGCGTGTCCGGGTTGTTCTAAGTGGCATGACACCGAGGAAGAGGTGGATGCCTGTGTAGAGAAGAAGGCCGTGTTAGTCGCTCAGTGGGAACGCAAAGCCCTTGAGCAGCAACCACAGGGCCAGGACACAGATATT
>TARA_R110000824_G_scaffold280251_2_pt1 | contig 11009 bp, 13 predicted proteins | sample TARA_R110000824 | Tara Oceans TARA_R110000824 (sample SAMEA4397747) | marine metagenome | biome: Polar Biome; feature: [MES] marine water layer (ENVO:01000295) within the mesopelagic zone...; material: water (ENVO:00002006), including particulate matter (ENVO:01000060) such... | reverse complement strand
TGAAAAATCTGATTTTCTTCTGTTAAATCAAATACTTCTATGGTTTCGCACATAGATTTAAATGCATCAGCATAATTAGCCTTATGTTGATTGCCTGGGTCTAAAGGGTGAGATGAACCTACAACCATTTTAATAATTACCTTTGGTTTAGTAGAATTCGGAACCATTAAAGGCCATTTGTCTATATGATTAACAATTTGATTACAAGCCAGGATGGCAAAATTACAACGAGGATATACCGACACAGGAATATAGCCTTCTAAAGCCATTCCTAACGCCATTCCTGTTTGCATTTCTTCTGCGACTGGTAATTCTAATCTCTTTTCCAGAGGATAGTTCTCCACCTGTTTGCTTATAGCATGACCTTTACAATCCATAGCCTGTCCCATAAAGATGGTATAAGGATTAGAGGCTAATAAATCCATACCTTGTTGTACTTGTTCTAAATATTTCATTAAAAACTCACGAATGTTCCTGTTCCACTATGGGGCCACTTACTTGTATATTGATAAGACAATATTCTTACGTCTGTGCCTAAAGTATGTCGTGCTAACTCAAGTAAATATTTTTCAATGTCTTTTCCATAGGCCTTACGAGTATCTGTCATAACTGATTTATTATTGTCTGCAACCACCCATGTAATAGGAAGATTATGATTAATACTATATCTAATACATTCATTTGCTATGCCGGAAACAACAGCCATATCACCAATAAAGACAAATACTCTATGGTGGCTTTCTTTTTCTTTTAAAGCCAATGCTGTTCCTACAGCGATAGGACAAATACCACCAACTATTGCAGACGTATAAAATTTGTAATCAGGGAAGTTCATTGCCATAGACTCCCCTTCTAATATACGTGCTTTAACTAAGTCTGCCGGTATCCCTTTTAATAAAGCCTCTAAATGATTGGCCCAGGTTGCAAAAACCCAGTCGTCTTTTTTAATATCTTTAAAAATATCTATTAATTGATTTTCATTACCATCTCGCAAATGAATGGGGCCTTTTATTTTGCCCTCTTCGTATACTTTAGCAATGTCTTCTTCAAAATCTATTAGTTGTTGTTTATCCATTTTTTGAAATCCGGTGCGTTTTTATCTCTATCTGATACTATATGTGGAATATTTTCCCATTTAGGATTTATAGTATCGTCGTTGTAATGAACAGACCACTGACTATCTAAATCATAGTATTCTGACCATTTATAATATAAAATACATTCTGACGTTAAACACTGATGAGCATTTAAACAATTAGGAGGAATCAAAACACATTTATCATCTTCTTCTGATAAGAAAAAATCTAATGTAATCTTACTATTTAGGTCGAAAATTACTAATTTAAAACCACCAACTAAACAACAACAATATTTCCAGGTTTTATCGTCTCCATGAAATCCTCGAATTGCTCCAAGCTTTGATTTTGATATTCTATCTTCTACAAACTTAATGTCCGTCTCTTTATTGCGAAACAAAGAACCAATATATCCTCTTTTATCATAATACAATTTTTTCATGCAAATCTTCTATCCCATTTGTCTGCAACAGATTTCCAATTATCAATATCTATAACCAATCTATGTTCATGGTCTGGGTGTGTATACAAATTAATAAACGCTTCTTCATCATGTTCTATTTGAGCAAAATGTACTGGTCCGTGGTCTCCCTGGTCATTAGGAAGATGGCTACATTGATACATTAGTTCCTGTTGCATAATAAACGAACAACCATGTTTTAGTAAACGAACAGAACAATCATTATAAGCAAGGGGGCAAACTTCAAATTTTTCTGCATCCCATCCACCAACTTCTTCTAAAACCTGTCTAGTAACAAGTCCTACATTAAGCAGAAAAGACGGTTTTGGAAGCCACGGAAATTCATTTGGGTCTGTTGGCAACCCTGGAACATGAAAATGGTGATGATTTAGTACATAGTATCCGTCTACAGACATATTTCTTATGTCATCATAAGCAGTTGGATTATTTCCTTCATAATACTTGCCTAAAATTATCGTTTTGTGAGTACTTCCCTCGTATTCGTCTAAAATATTGAAACCTATATCTAATGCTCCTGGCAAAAATATGCCGTCATCAGCCGCCCATGTAATCCATTCTCCCTGAGAATGAGTAAGCGCCCTTTGTTGGCATTTAATGGGTGTTCCCCAATCTTCTAAGAACGTAACATTATCCAGTTCTAATTTTGGAACACCTGCATCTTCTAATGATTTAAATGGGCCGATAAATATCGCCTCAAAACTTTTGGTTGTACTTTCACCAATAGAATCATATAATTTCTGCCAATTATGGGGTCTAATTCCTGGTATTAGAACTGTTAAATCAAACTTGTTCATATTTTCTCCTATATGCTTCTAATAGAAACTCTATACTATCGTCTAAAGAATATTTGGGTTTCCATCCTGTTTTTTCTAAAAATTTTGTACTATCTGGGATTTGCAAAGTTATATCTACGGGCCTAAGTAGGTCTACAGATTCCTCTGTCTTAATATCAACATGGGACTTATCTATCAAAAGCTGCAATACTTCACCAACCTCTATGGATTCGGCTCCTCCTATATTATATGGCGTGCCAAAGTCGCATTTTATAGCAGCTAACCAATAAGCTTCCATTGCGTCTCTAACATCAATTAATGTTCGAACAGACTTTAAATTACCGTGTAAAATTTTGTCCTGTAACCCCTTTTCTACCCTAACAACCTGCTCTGCAAAAGCAGATGCAAACAAATCGTTTCGACGAGGATTAATATAGGCAAACATTCTAGTAATAACAACATCTACTCCCCAGCTTTTATGATAAGAATATGCTAAAGATTCTTGAGCCAATTTAGATGCAGCATATGGATTAACAGGACTAATAGGATGCTCCTCAGTAATTGGGGTTACAGTTGGGTTTCCATATACTTCTGATGTACTACACATTTGTAATACAGCGCTTGGACAAACCATTCTAATCGCCTCAAGAAGATTGGCTGTTCCCATGATATTGTTATATATAACAGACAGAGGAGTGTCAAAACATTTTTTAACATTAGCATAAGCAGCTAAATGAAAAATAATTTTTGGTTTGACTTTTTCTAAAGTCCTTATAATTGAACCCAGGTCTAATAAATCACATTCATAGATGTGAACTTCATCCTCAATATGTCCTATATTACTTTTTGTAGTTGTACTATGCCATCGACAAATCCCATGAACTTTTAATTCAGAGTGATTGTTTATCAAATATTCAGCCAAGTAGCTTCCTCCGCTACCTGTAATTCCCGTAATTAATACATCGCTCATGCGTTTTCTTTATACCACCTTAGTGTTTTTTCCACGCCTTTTGGTAAAGACGTTTGACATTTCCATCCTAACTCTTTATTAGCCTTTGCACAATCTATAATAACGGTCGTTGGAATGTCAGGTTTTGTTGTGTCAAATTTAAGCTCAAGTTTTGGTTTGCCCGCTTTAACTTTAATCAAATTTATTATTTCAGCAATAGAATATGCCACTCCTGACCCTATATTAAATAGTTTATATGGGTCTTTTTGTTTGTCTATACATTTATGTATAGCGTCTAACAAGTCGTCAATATATATCAAATCTCGTTTAGCCTGTCCTGTTCCCCAAACATTTATAGTATCAGAACTATTCAATACTTTTACAATTGATGCTGCTAAAACGTGTCCTTTTTGAAGGTCAAATTTATCATGTGGTCCATATACATTAGAATGTCTTAATGCTGTATATTTAGTATTTCCTAATCGAGAATAAAATTCACACAATTTTTCTGAATAGACCTTCATATTTCCTACTCCAAAATATGTAGGATATATAGGTTGATTCTCATCGTGGTCATTTTCTGTTTGAGGTATATCTTTGGGCTCATACATGACGGTACAACTTAAAAATATCACATGTTTTACATTTACTTCATGTGCCTTTTGAAGTACCAAAGAATTCATTATAGCATTATCAGTCACATGAATATAAGGACGTTGTACTATATCTTTACTACCACTAGTAACTGCGGCAGCATGAATAACGACATCCATATCCCGTAGTAACGATTCTACTGTATCTGGGTTTCTTAAATCTCCATAATTAATTTTAAGAGGATAATTAAATTTTACCGAAGATTCTCGAAAATGAGCATGAACGTCATATTCTTCTTGTTGAGAAAAATAATTAACAAGATTCGTGCCTATAAATCCCGATGCTCCTAAGATTAAGATTTTTTTAGCCATAATTGATATGTTTCCTGTGACCCTCTTTTAAGTTCTGGAAGTATTTGTTGCGTTTTACTATTATCTATATCTGGTAAAGTATATAAGTAAGTTTGGACCTCATACTTACCGTCGTGTATATCCATAACGGGTACATGCGAAGACGACGTTAAATTATAAGTGCCTGTCAAGTCTTCTTCAATAGCAATCTTGATAAACTTTAAAATGTCTTCATACAATACAAAGTTTATAATAGAAGCTGGATGTAAACGAATAGGCAACCCTTTTCTAATCTTAGTTATATTATTGTCTTTGCGTGTATATTTACCCAATATAGCTGACGGGCGAATGATTAAACAATTATTATGCGTTTGTAATTGTTGTTCGATAGAATATTTGGTTAGTCCATATATCCCTTTAATATCTCTATTGTCCAATTTATCATCTGCACTATAAACCTTTAAATCATCTTTAGGATATACTTCCACGCTGGATATAAAAACAAATTTTGTATGTGGCAAAGTAACTAAATTGTTAAACAGCATGTTGGCATGATGAAAATAGGTATAAGTTTTTGAGTCTCTCCTTTGCGTGTCCCAGGCATTGTGAATGATAACATCATAACGGTTTTCAGTATATCCCACACAACCCCTGCGATATTCTTTTGCTTCTAATTCTTCAACTAAAAACCTACCTAATCCCGAAGACGTTCCTGTGACTAATATCTTATTCAAATGGGTCATACCTTTTAAAATCAGAGTTGGCTTTATACCAATCCATCGTAGCAAAAACACCATCTTCTAATGAATTATCAACTTTTAATCCGTATTTTTCCATACGAGTAGTATCCATTACGCGAACGGGGTCACCACTTGGTTTGGAAGTATCCCATTCAATTTCAACATCCAAATCTGAATAGTCTACAATAATTTGGGCCAATTCTTTAATAGTCCGCTTAGTTCCGGTCCCAATATTTATAGGCTCAGTAACTTGGTTTTCTACACACTTAATCATATTTTCAGCTACATCATACGAATATATGAAATCACGTACTTGAGAACCGTCTCCCCAAACCTTTAAAGGATTTTCCCCAGAAAATACTCTCGCAATTAAAGCTGAGACTACCATAGAGGTTGCTGGATTAAAATTATCGTAAGGACCATATACGTTGGCAGGTCTAACTATTGAAATATTATCCATGCCAAATTCAATTTTGTATGCCTCGGCTTGTAATTCTCCAATACGTTTAGCCCATCCTGCAAACTTATCAAACGGAGAAGGAAAGGTTTTCCACACATCTTCTTCTTTTAATATATTTACTGGATGATAAACACCAATAGAACTAGTATATAAATACCATTTAGGATTAGTAAGTCTCGCCGCTTCCATCATATTGGTATTGAACAATATCATAGGAAAAGCAAAGCTAGCAGGTTTTTCCGCCGCCATTTTAGGAGAACCTTTAATGCCAGCAAGATGAAAAATATAATGCATTCCTTCACAAATCTTTAAACAATTGTCTTTAATGGTTAAATCGGTGTTTAAACAAACGACATTCTCAATAGAGGCATTGTCTAACGAAGCACTAAATACATTAGCTCCACGCTTTTGCAACATATCAATCAAAGCGCGACCTATCATTCCTGTGCCTCCTGTAACTAAAACATTTTGCTTATAAAACAAACTATTCATTGCGTCATTCCTAAAACATTCATGGGGTCTTCATGATACCATTTAGTAATATATTCTAATTCTGTATATTCTAATTGGCAAAAATGACCATATTTATGATACATTTCTATATTGGATTCATATAGCATCATTAGTTTATAACATACTGCTTCATCCACATACATATATCTCGCGGCACTCCGTTGATGAGTTGGTTCCATCATCGTAGTAACAGTTTCCATAAATGGTTCATTTTGTTTACTGAGATAGTGTCCTAACCAAATGTCACAATGAGATAATCTAAAAGAAGGATTAAATAAATAACCATCTAATAAATTATCTATAGTTTCTCTCGAAAAAGTAGGAAATCTAGCCGTCCAGTCTACAGGAGAAGTAGGAATATCTCCATATCTAGGATTAAAATGTTGTTGCATTCCGCAACCTCCTTCATCTCCTGTTCTAATGCCTAAGATTTTATATTTTCTGTCTTTAAATCTTTCTCCTTCCAATTCGTCTACAAATGTCCACCACTTGTCTTGATGTATGTGGTCATCTGTGGCCGCTACTATATATCTACCTTGACTTTTTGTGTATAAAAAGTTTAGACCAGCAATACCACTATGGTCTAATTCGTTTTTAAAATGTGTGGTGTCTTCTCTTGTAAAATCTTGCGGACCAGTAGTTAAAATTTCGTATGAATAAGGACAATTTGCATCGTATTTATGTAAATTGTCTACTATTCTGTCGATATAAACATTGGGCCTTATACTTGGTAATAAAACTGAGATATCCATTTAATCTCCTAATAATTTTCTTTTAAGTTTGATTTTAGTCATATTTTTAATACTATCAACTGCTAATGGTCCAAATTTATTATGAATCATATTTAAAAATCTGGGGTTTCTCAAATATGTATGAAAAGCATAATCTCTAAATGCAATCACTTCTGCGGCAGTTAAACTATAGGTTCTACTTGGAATATGGTCGTAGGACAAAAATCCATATCCACTATATGTCTCAGGTAATTCCCATTGTTCCCGTCTTGCCTTTTGATATAAAGGGCTTCCAGGTAACGATGTCGCCGCATAACAATTAAACATTTCTGTATTTAGCTCAAAAGCTAGATTTAAAGTTTCTTGCATGGTGTCCCATGTGTCGTGCCCTAGGCCAAAAATAAAATTGCCACCAACATTAATATCTGCGTCCTTTATCATTCCAACAACTTCTCTAATATTAATATCTTCAAATTTTCCTTTAGTTATTTCTCTCCTAATTTCTTGATTTCCAGCTTCAATTCCAATCGCCAACCAATTTACGCCAGCCTGTTTTAATTTTTCCAAATACTGAGGTTTTATCGTGTCAATTCTAGTATAAGCCCAAATATTAAAATCATATTGTCTTTCTATAATTTTATCACATAAAGTCATAAAATGTTTAGGCTTTAATACCCACATTTCATCTGCTATTTTTATTTGCTTAACGCCTTGATTGGCCAAATAATCTAATTGAGATATAGTAAAATCTGGGTCCCAATATCTAAATGTACTAAAATCAGATGCTACTTTTAAACTATCGTTGTCTGTACGATTGATGATGTTAATCATACAAAATTCACACTTATATATACATCCTAATGATGTATAAATACTAGCGAATGGAGACACATCTTTTTCGGAGTAATTACAATGCCATGTGCTTGTTCTATATTTATCTAACGAAGGCATTAAATCGTAGGCAACCCCAGGCAAATCAATATGTAGTCTTTCTTGTGGAACTATTTTTTCTGCTGGATTTATAATAACTTCATTATTGTCTCTAAAACAAATTCCATTTATAGAAGATAAATCAGATTCTAAATTGGATTGTACTAAATTGCGTAAAGCATATACTCCTTCATTGGTCAATACAATATCTAAGCAATCGTGTTTTTCTAAAGTTTCTTTGGGCAATGCGTTAACATGTGGTCCTACTATAGCTAATTTAACACCAGATATATTTCTTATTGCCTCTGCTACATGAATTGCCCCGCTCATAGAGGCACTAGATGAGTTGGGATTTTGTCCTGTTGGTACTAATAAAACCAATTTAGGATTAATTTCTTTGACCTGAATAGCCGCTTCCTCACTTGATAATTTAAGCGCGTCTACGTCTAAGATTTGGACTCCTTTTCCTAATACCCTCACAGCATTGGCTAATAATCCAGCCCATATATTGGTTTCTATGGCTGAATAATGCTCACTTAAATCTTGATAAAGATTTGCTGAACCTGGAGCTATAACTAATAAATCTAATTGTTTCATGGTAATATAAATTGGGAGTTCATTTGTGAATAATTAAATTGTTGTTGAGACAAGAAAAGATTGTCCCTAATATAACCTGACAATCTATCGTCTTTGGAATATCCGTTTTCATCGTAGAGGTCTGGGTTGTGCATGACTATTTCCTGTAGTTCTTCATATCCCATACCATATTTAATTCCTTTGTTAACAATATCAACAATAGATGGCACTACAAAAGGATGCTCCCATCTTTTATTGCCTGCTTGTTCCCAATATAAAGGAACAAAACCAGAACTTGGACCATCCATCCCTGTATTATGCACCACCACTACATCCTTATTTACAATCCATTTCTTATGAAGTGCCGCCGCCATAAAACTAAATACAGATTCCATACACTGACCAGCGAAAATATCTGGTAAGATACGATTGTACATTTGTCTCCAGCTATTAGAAAATATTTGAACATGTAAATTGACTGCCTTACCTACGTCAACAGATAAGTGATTGTGCTCAAATAAATTTCCACCAAAATCTGTAGTATTAAACCACGTTTCAAAACCTGTGTCTCTATCTGTACGAGCAGATATGGTATCTTCATTTTCCTTAAAGAGATTATAAAGTTGGCGCAAATCATCTGACTTTTGCATTATAATTCCAGAATCTACAAAAACATATCCTTCAAATTCTCCTAAGTGTTCTACACATTGGTCAACAGTATCATTAAATGTTACGCTGATGGGAACCTTATTAAGATTGGCATTACAAACCAAATTTGGAAATGTTGTTAACAATTGGTTGATATGATTATTATCATTACAACATGTAGATAGAGCAACTGTTACATCTTCTAAGTCTTGATTAAAAATACTTTGCAGGGCATTAATATAGTAATTGACATTAACCCTACCGCTAATTCCACAAGTATTATATACAACTAATAGCTTTTTCACTAATATATTCCTTGAGATTATTTACTTCTTGTGAAATATCAAAAGTCCAAATATCATTGGCAGAAGCATATGTTATTTGTCTCATTTCAATTGCTGTTTTATCAGGGTTTACAACGTCTTCAACTGTATTATGAAATAAATGGTTAATTGAAACATCAATATCAATTATTCTACCAATCTCATTATATACTCTATATATAGCAACATCGCCACCCAAGCCTGGGAAGCGTTCGTGCATAAAGAATCCAACTGTCTCAACTGCCCTTTTAGATAGAATAGGAAACGATGCGTACTCCCCTTCTTTATCTTTATCACAGGAACCATCGTGAGTCCTGCCATATATTATATTGTCTGGGAAATACTCTAGTGCCTGATATGCTTTTGCGTCCCAATTTGAATTTAGAATTTCACAATCATCATTCAATACAAATATATATTTACCATTAGCTCTACGAGCAAGATTATTTAGACGTATGTGTAAATTGCGTTCCCTTGGTATAAATTCCAGTGCTGCAAAAGGCCACAGACTACTGTTGTTTTGCCAAAAGATAGTTGTAGAATCATCATCAATATCACAGCTTATTAGGACCTCTATATCAGAAAGATTAGAAGTAGTATTTTTAATACTATTTAAGAGGTTTTCTAGATAGAGAAATCTCCCTCTAGAATTTAGAATGATTGTAAATTTTTTCAAGTGTCCTAGCATCCTTCTGACTATTTATCATCGGTCTTAAGAAAATCTTCGTATAAAACCCCATAACAGACTTTTATTAATCTAATGATGTCTTTTTCTTCCAAAATAAATTCACTATAATGAGCGCCATAGCGTTCACGGCCAACTAAATATCGCAAAGCAGGTAGTATTCTTTTGTACCAAGATTTATAATGGTTAAGATTAATGTCCAAATAAATTACATTCTCTTGCTTATCCTTAACCAGTCTAAAAACATGAGAAACAGTACCGCAAGAACACTCAAAATATTCGCCGTCATCTAACATATATACTCCAATCCGATGTCTTTATCGGTCCACCATGTTATCCTGTAACCAATAGTTCTGCGCCATTTATATGGTTGATATTTTTCTGTAAATACGTTCTCATAAACAGGGTAATATCCTATGGGATGTTTCTCATTGTTTTGCCATTTGCCATTCATCCATTCTCTATTATATCTTAATTCATGACGAAGAATTTTACGTTCGTATATTCTATGATATACTGTCTTGGTTTCACACAAATATTTTATACAAAACGGAATATTATTTTCATCTAGATAGTCATATAGTTTCCAATAATCCCTCCGTAGGTCAAAAGTAATCTCATGTTTCTGACCGCGTTGGTTTAGATAATACTGTGTCTTTCTTTTTGATTTCCAAGATTTCCTTGGTTTAGATATATCAATGTCATCATAAGCATTAGGAAGATTTCTTTTGTTTCTTTTTGCTCGTACATAAGGGCATCCCAAACTAGCTCTAGCTTCTTGAGTAGTTTTGGGATTACGATAGTAACTATACATTTTGAGGCTCCTTTCAGTTATGCCCTAGACATAGGAACCTCCTAGTTTGTAAAAGTAAATTTTCATGTTAATCTCCCCTTAAATTTCTTAATATCATATTTCAATTGACTGCAACCTAAAGACGATTGCCAATTATTGACTTTAAGTGACTCCAATTCATCTACTAATCTATGTAATGATAGCATAGATATCTAAAATCATTTATAGTCATATTCAACCTGCAAGATGCCTGTAGAAATATCATTTTTATTATTTATAGAAAGGTTTTTTCTTCCCAAAAATTATATTTCCTTTCGTCTTCTACTGGAAAACAAACTGGACAATCTGGATTCATAACTCCATCAGTACATATACATTGTCGTTTTT
>TARA_R110000824_G_scaffold177496_4_pt1 | contig 11025 bp, 16 predicted proteins | sample TARA_R110000824 | Tara Oceans TARA_R110000824 (sample SAMEA4397747) | marine metagenome | biome: Polar Biome; feature: [MES] marine water layer (ENVO:01000295) within the mesopelagic zone...; material: water (ENVO:00002006), including particulate matter (ENVO:01000060) such... | reverse complement strand
CTGGGGTTTCTAAATCCAATTTATGGAGTGTATCTCTCAAACTCAAACTTAGTTTGATAAGAGGGTCTTCTATGAAATAAGCGTGTGAATATTTCACAACCAAACTAATGTTATGATTATTAAATTTACTTCTTCTATATCTATCCCTGAACTGGTCGGGGTTGTAATTTAGATAATAGGAATTATCGTGATCCATAACGTTAAGTCTAACCTTCGCCATTATACACCACTTGACTAAATCAAGAACACATAAGGTTAGTTCTTTCTCATTCTTCTTTAACCACCTATCCATAAATTTAACACCTTTAATCTTATACCAATCGTCGTCTTCTATTTCACTAACCGAAATATAACTTGGTAGTGTGTGAATTATATCAACCTTGGAACCAGCGTTATGAAACTCGTCCCAATATAACTTTTTCCATTCTTCATAAATCAGTTTCGCTTCTTCGGTTGGTTTGTGTATCGCTTTATCAACCAGATATTTATCACCCGCTACTTTCTTAAAACCATTCCTCTTACCATAAGTATTTACAATATAATCATAACCACAAGTCAAAGACTTATCTTTGTGTTGGTAGAAAGTTGTTATCCCATTAAGAACTGGGGCGTGAAGTTTAAACACTCTTTCTTGTCCAAAAGGTATTCTATCCAGATATTCCGTATCTTGGACAATCTGGAAAGTTGCCTTAACATTATTCTTAATATATCCTTCTTGGAACTCTTCGTCTCCATTCCAACTATCTGGTTCGTCTAATACAATTGGAGGACTTTGTCCGTCGTCCATAAATATACCGATATCATTATTAAAAGCGGTTTGGACCCTATCTTTAATAATATCTTTGAGTTGTTTTTTAATTTCCCTTATGATATATAATCTCTCTCTGTTATCAGTTGGAAAGAACTGGAATAACTCCCCGATATCAGTAGAGAAATTTCCCGCCCCACCGCCACTATCCCAACCTATAATTTTATTATTAAGACCATAAACAACTCTAACACCACTTTGTATCGCTCCACGCTCAATCGCCAAACGTTCTTTTTCAGTAATCTTTTCATAACCATTCATAACGTTATTAAATCTTACGAAGGCGGGGTTATTTTTGATAGTTAGAGTAATTGGCGTTTCCGTCATAAGGGGAAAGGTTCTAACTTTCCCTTTACCCTTATTACCAGCGTCGTCTAACTCCCCATAATTCTTAGTCATTCCTGTTATATAAACATTCGGGACAATTGTAATCTTCATAATATACATTATAGATAATATTTTTCCTTTATATAATTTTGTAATTTATACAAAATATCAAATTTTTAACTATCAAATTTTTGAGTAAAACAATCAAATTTTTTTGACTTAAAAGATTATTAAAGTTAGAAGGTTAGAGAGTTATAATGAATATCCTAAATTTAGCGGACGATATACTTGGAATGGTTGGAGACGAGGTTAAAAATCAACCCAAGTATAAATTTAAAAAAGTATTGGAAGAATTAAAAGAAAAAGATATAGAACTGAATAGTGTTGATTTATGGTGGTTAGTTGAGGCAGAACCTTTTATATACGCAAGTTGGTATAATATTGACGAGGGTGGTTGGTGGTTTGACGATATACTTGGAGAAGAGTGTGGTAGTAATTGGATTACTCAAAGTAAATTATCTATCTCGTCTTCTGTTTCTACTTGAGGTGTGGTGCCTGAAGGCGAGCGAACAATTGTCTGTGCCTCTTTTGGTTTATCTTCCTCTGGTTTTGTTTCTGGTTTTGTTTTCTTGGGTGGTGGTATTATAGGTTCGTCGTCGCTGTCCTGTTCTAAGTCTGGTGGTTTTCTTTCGCAGTCAAATAAATAGCACTTATCACTTAGACCAAGTCTAACTCTACAAGCACACCGAGACTTCCAAATTACCATTAACAAACCTCCAATACTTCCAAGTAGTAAAGCACTCGCACCCGCAAACTGGTCTATTGTAAAGTCTTGTAATTGACCTCCATTAACTTCTATGGAACTTTCGCTCATTATTATATAACTTATATATAATTATCCACCGAACTTAAAAAAGTTCTTTACCTTACCAACTGCTTGTTCGCTGGACTGAATAGCACCACCAACTCCTGAAATCCTATTACCTACACCACTAACGTTTGCCCCAAAACTTGGGTTCCCACTTGCTGGTCCCGAAATTGCTCTTTGACCTATTGGAACAAACGCTGGTGGTGGTGGTGGGGCATTAAGTTGCCCGTAATTAGGACCCAAATCAGTGTTGGAACCCTGTGCTATAATCGCATCTATTTGTGCCTTATACGCTTCGTCGTCGCCAACCGCCACACCCGCAAAGGTGTTAGACAACAGATTATCACTTGATACTTTGTTTAAGTTATCCCTATGTTCGTGTGCTTTGTATGCTAAGTATCCCGCACCAGCAGTCGCCAAAGCACCAGCACCTATCTTTGCTCCAAATCTCAAACCTGCCTTAATCTTTTGTCCTAAGCGTGAGGAAAATCCCATTATATATTATATCAAGTAAAATTATTATTGACAAACCTTTCTTATGGTTTTAGTTTGAGTCGGGTTGTGCGTTAAGCATCGCTATCATCGCTTGGTCTCTATCTTTTTGTGCTTGTGTCAATCCCGAACCAGTCCCTCCTCTGGGTCTTGAGTTTGCTACCGCTGGTGCCTGAGGTAGAGAAGCAACGCGAGGATATAACTTATCTAAATCCGCAGTTGATACACTACCAATACCTCCCCGACCACTATTAAAATCTTCCAGAGCATTCTGCCCTGAAGAAGTTCCGCCTTTACTTCCTAATGCGAATAATCCTGCTCCTATAACTCCCGCTGTGCCTATTACACCACCAGCAATCTTTGCTCCAAGTTTAAGTCCTGATTTAAGTTTTTTCCCTAACCTCATTATATCTTATTGGTTAGATTTTATTTCCACACCCTCAAACTCCTTTAGTTCATTAACGGGTATTAAGAAGTGTGGTATCTTATGGGTTCCAGTATATCTCATTAACCAATCGGGGCGTTCTTCTGGAAGTTCTACAAACATAGTTTTATCCGTGAAACAGAAGAATATAAAAACTTTAACTTCTGGATCATTCGCCTTTAATTTTTCCGCTTCTAAAACTTTATTACAAGTTATAAGAGTTGTGTCGTATTTGGTAGAAGATACCCTGCGTCCTTTAATTTCCACAAATACTTTATTGTCTGGACTATGAAAGTCCATAATCTCATAGACATTATCCGTCCTATCAAGTTTGATATTAAGATATTCTTCCAAGTGTGGGTGGATTTCATTCTCAATCTGGTTTCCAAGTTTCCAAAGTGTTTCGTTAAAGGTAAATCTGTTCGCACTCATTATATCTTAATAAAAGATAAAAATCGGGAATTTTAAACGAACTAAAAAAAACGAGATTAATAAGTTAAGAAAATAATATCTACAAGAGATATAATGAGCGATTTAACCAAACTAACAAAAGCACAACTGATTTCTGTTATTGAGGAACAAGAGGAGAATAAGTGGGATAACTTTAAAGAAGAGTTCGGTATGACTTTTACAACGGACGAAGAGTGGATTGATTTCTTTATGAAAATTAAGGACCACGCTGTGGATATAGCAAAGCAGGAGTGGATGGCGGAGATGCGGAAACAAGCATTAGGTAAAATTATCTAGTTATTACTTCTACATTATCAAAGTAATTATCACCCATAATATTGGGGGACTTGATTTCCAACTGATTAAAATTTTTATGGATCATCTTGTAATCTGGTAAAGTTGTGTCAATATACATAAACTGAAATTTCTTATCATAAATATATCTTAGAGTTTCATAAAACTCTGCTTTGGGGATAAGTATTATTTCCTCAAAGATACTATCTAACTCTTTCTTATTCTTGTTCTCAAATATAATTACTTGACTTGCGGTTTTTCTTAACTTGGGGTCAATCTTATTATAAGTTTGAGAAGTTGCGATAATACTTAAACTTCCTCCCTTCCCCGCCAAGTGCCGTCTATTAAAGAACATTCGGTGTAATAGATTTTCTACTTCTGCTTTACCCTTGCCTCTTATATCACTTATACAATCGTCAAGTATAAGTAAAACTTTCTCACCACTATCCTTTATCATCTCTAATACCGACTTTAAGTTTTGTAAAGTTGCTTCTTCATACTTTTGGTCTTCGGGTAATAACTCAAACGGGTCTTCTTCTATCGTATGAACACTTGGACTAAACAAGAACACCCTATCAAATTTACGATTAAAATTCTTGTGTGCCTTAGTTGTCAAGTTGAGTAATAAGTTCGTTTTTCCGCTACGAGGTTTTCCAACTAAAAGCATAGCAAAACCTCCTTGCTGTGGTAAAGGTTTTGGAATACTTGTATCACTATCGTCGCAAGTAAATTTAAACTTCCCTACATTAATCGGTGTCTCACCTATAACTTCCGTTATAGTGGTCTTTGATTTTCTTTCCATTATATATTCTATCTAAGATATTTATTTTAAGCAAATCTAAACTTTAATTGTGGTTGTGCTGGATAATCAATCTCTTCTTCTTCTTCACTACTTTCTTCTCCGTATTGTGGTTCTGGTTGAGAATTCTGCTGAGGCAGTGGGTCCAAGGGAAGTTTGCTCTCTTCTTGGGGTGGTGCCGAACCATAATAATAATAGTTATTAACTGGTTGCTGTTGTGCTTGAGGAGGAGGAGGTTGATAATACGGATAAGGATTTTGTCCCATAACTGGATACTGCCCATAAAGTTGTGGGTCTGGTGGTGGGATAAACTGCTGTGCGGGTGGTTCGGGTCGCCTATTCATAACTTTCTTGGGTCGTCCCCGTTTCTTGGGTGGAGGTTTGATATCTTTGACTGGTGGAAGTTCTTTATCAACTTCTTCTTCTGCCCAATCTTCTAACTCTTCTTCCTCTTTCTTTCTCGCAAGATTTTCTGCCCGTTTCTTTCTCGCTTTCTCAAACGCTTCTTTCTGTGCCTGAGACCTCGGTTTCTTAGGTTTGGGTGCGGGTGCTTCCTCAGTTCTCTCAATTCCTTTCGTATCTACGATGTCTTCCATAATTATATAATATCTTAAATATTTTATTCGTTTATTTCTAAAAATTAATCTATTAAGTAAAGTATGGAAGAGATACAAGAGGACCCACCCAAAAGGGAACTTACCTATTATCAAAAAAACAGAAAGCATTATAAGAAGGGTGGGAAGTATTACAAATATAAACCAATTGACGAAACCAGACCTAAAATAGAACTGAATATTAAGAGGGGGGAATTTATTTTATCTTTTGATTAATATAAGATGAGTGTATCACAAAGTAGTGTTGTAAGAGGACCTAACCCTAACGCCCCTCCCATTCCTCGCCGTGGAGATTTTGGTAGAGGTTCTTCTGGTGGGACTATTGTCCCAGATAATATCGCAAGAGCAAGGGAACAAGTTAGAATTGCCCAGAATAGACGCAGAACTCCCGTTGCTCGTAGAACTGGAAGCAATCTCGTAAGTCGGGAACTTATAGAGTTATCCCAATCTGCCGAAGATAAATTTAGAGCAGGTGTGTTAAGAGACGCAGGAGACCGAGCAAGAGTAGAAGTTATGAGAGACCAAGAAAGAAACAGAATTAGCAGGTTCCAAAACCGAAGTGGGAGAGTTAGTAGTGTTGCCTTACAGAGAGAAAGAGCGAGAATAGCAGAAGAAAGAAGTATGAGTTCGCTCGCTCAGTTTGCCGAGGATATCGGCGAACCACCAAGAGACTATTCTTCGCTTGAGTCGTCTTTTCTACGGAGACAATCTTCTCGGGGAGGGACTTTACCAAGACAAGCGTCGGCACCTATTGGAACTCGTATTAACCAACCCCAACCAGAACCAGAACCAGAACCCGAACGCATACCAGACGGAGGAGGTTTTACTTTTGCTACTCCGTTTTCGGCGGGCGGTGGAAGTAATCCTCTACAAAGATCAACCACACAATAATTATCTAACTAATATCATAATGGTTAAAATAACTTACAAAGGTGAAACACGAGATATCCCAAAACGATATTTACCAGATACTTTAAGTAAGGCAGATAGACAGAAACAAATTAAGTCTATCTTTGAGAAAAAGGAAAGACCCAAAACCAAAGTGAAAGAAAGAAAAAGTAGTTGGACTACAAAATTTGATAAGAAGTATGGCGAAGAGTTGGACGCTATGAAAGGTAAAAGAAGTAAAAAGAATATCGCAAAGATTACTGGTATTCCTTTAAAAGCAATTGACGAAGTCTATAAGAAAGGTGAAGGTGCTTTTTATTCTTCTGGATCAAGACCAAACCAAACTTCTTCCAGTTGGGCAAGAGGTAGAATTTACGCTTATATTATGGGAGGTAAGAAAGTTAGAGAAGTTGATAAAGATATAACCAAAAAATATTCAGTTAAATTTAAAGTCCCAACCGAGTAATACAATTCTCAAAAAATTCCTTATTAAGTTCTATCCCTATAAATTCTCTATTTAAGTTTTTACAACCTTCACCCGTCGCTCCACAACCCATAGTTGGGTCTAAGATTGTATCCCCCTCTTTACTATAATAATCCAATATCCACTCTATAAGAGATATTGGTTTTTCTGTCTTATGTTTTCTACCAGTTTTTGTAGATTTAAATTCCAATATACTAACTGGTAATGGTGGATCGTATCGTGGTTTTCCATTATCTTTTCCCGTATTTAAATCAGTTGTCTCTATCTCACCATAAGTTGTTTTTCGTTTGGTTGGTTTATGGTCTTTATCGTTATAGATATATTTGTGCTTTTGTTTGTTATAGAAAGGCAAGTGTTCATAAAAGACATAAATAAGTTCGTGTTGCCTCAAAGGTTGAGAACCAGACCGCAAGTGTCCAGTAGAAGTTGATTTTGCCCAAACTAAGTCGTATCTAAACGGAATATCTTTTGGAGCAGATTGTATAAGTTCTACTCCATACTTTGTTGTGGTTGTGAAAAATATAGGAGTATGACTATCTTTTCTCAATCTTCTTATTTGTATCCATAACTTCTCTAAGTCTATCTTTTTATCCCACTCTTGTTTTGGAAGAGCGTTATAAGGCAAATCACAAAAAAACAAGTCAATACTTTTATCTGGTATATCTTTCATTAGTTCTAAACAGTCTCCACACAATAACCACGGCATTATTATTATCTTATATATTATTATAATATTCCTAATGGTGAAACTTGTAGTTGGTAAAAGTGATAGAAAGGAGAAAAGATTTAAGGCAGTCTTTACTTATCAAGACGGCAAAACTCGCACAACCCACTTTGGTTTAAAAAATTCCAAAGGTGGAACTTATATTGACCACCAAGATAAAGATATTCGTCGCAGATATAGAGCAAGACATAAACAAGATTTAAAAACCAAAGACTATACCCGTGCTGGTTTTTTGAGTTATTATATCTTATGGGGAAACGAAACCAACCTTAAAGACGCAGTAGAAAGTTATAAAAAGAGATTTAATTTATCTTGATAGTGTATAATGGGTTCTAATTCAGGAATAAGAGACGGAGATTTTGATAGATTATCGGTTGCTTATGATTTAGCAGTTGGACAAGACCAAGACTTTGGAGAGAACGGACAAGTTTTAATATCAGGCGGAGAAAATAATGAATTGACTTGGGGTTCTAATTCAGCGTCTTTACCCGAAGGATTAGTAGCAGGAACAAATATAACTTTTACTCCTTCTGGAACTTATACTGGTTTGGTGGAGACAACAATATCCTCAACTGATACTGGAACAACTTATGCGGGAGTTGCTCCAATTGTAGTTGATAATAGTGCGGATACAATAAGTTTAAGCAAGGACGCAACTCTAACTACTATCTCCAATAACTTAAGTGTTGTAAAAGTTCCTAATGATTTAACTGCTGGAACTGGTTTGGGTTTTACGAGTGGAACTGAATTTAATGGTTCTGCTGGGAGAGAATTAGTTTGTAGTATTACCCAAGGCATAACCTCACTTGACGAAGGCGACGGAATTAATATAACTGCTGGAACTTCGGCGACCGTGAAAGTTATAAGTGCTAATATTGACACCGATACTTTGGAATTTATAGCGGATGATGCGGGCGGACCCGAACCAAAAGAGATAGCAGTTAAGAAAGTTCCTAACGATTTAACTGCTGGAACTGGTTTGGGTTTTACGAGTGGAACTGAATTTAATGGTTCTGCTGGGAGAGAATTAGTTTGTAGTATTACCCAAGGCATAACAGCAATTAATGCGAGCGACGGAATTGTTATAACTTCGGCGGGTGGAACCACAAGAACTATTAAAACTCACATAGACGCAGATACTATTGTATTCGCAAGTGGTAGTCCAACTCAACTTATGAAAGTTGCGAAAGTTCCCAACGCCCTAACTGCTGGAACAAATATAAGTTTTAGTTCTGGAACAACTTATGACGGAAGTTCGGCAATAACTATAACTGGGACAGATACGAATACTCAATTAAATATAACCGAGGGAAACGGAATAACTATAACGAATACGGGTGGAGTAAATAGAACGATTTCTATGAATGCGGATCAATCTACTCTTAATAGTAATGTGGGGTCGGGTAAAGCAGGAGTTATAAAAGTTCCCAACGCCCTAACTGCTGGAACTGGTATAAGTTTTAGTTCTGGAACAACTTATGACGGAAGTTCGGCAATAACTATATCCAGTAGCGACGCAACCATAACTGAGACCGACGTAGTCTCAGTATATCCAGTAAATATTGCGACCTATTTGGTTTATAGAAGATACATAACCAATTCCAGAACCTCTAACGGGGGATTAATGTATCCAATTGATACTGGATTTAATTATTCTTTTTCTTCCGCCCCCCAAGCACGATATTATAAAGTTGAGATACAATTCAGTATAATCAATTCAGCAGTCAAACTTGGAACAGGGACATTAGAACCAGTTTTGTTAAGGTTAGATAAAGATAATACTTTTGGTGCTAATGGTTCTTGGGATTTCCCAACCTCAATTATAACAACACACGTTAATGGAAATCAAGTTATGAATACCTCTACAATTATGCTTGTTGATTTTGGGGCGGGTTTTGCTTCGCTGTCTCCTTTACCAAAACTATTCCCAGTTATAATACAACAATCCCAAAACAGCAGTCTTCCAGCAGTTGGTTCGCACGGAACAAACTTACAAGCAGTTATATATTATGGAGGTGGTGGTGGGTCCAGTGGGGTGAATGGAACCAGAGGTTTGACTATGATTATAACTCCATTAGGAGGAGACGTAAGTATTAACGAACCAACAAACGGAAGTCCTTATACAATTCCCGCGAGCGACGACGATTATTAAAACCTTGGAAAAAATATCTTATTAATAGTATTATGAAACGAAATAGTTGGATATTACACCTATATCAAGATACGGAACACACAGATTTAATTAAAGTTATGGAATTCACAACAATTAAAGATTGTAGTTATGTTTTGGAGATTGATAGTCAAGTTATATCAAATTATTTCCACGGACTTATCAAACCGAGAGGAGTTTTAAAATATTGTGTCTTATACCAGAGTGTGCCGTTATAGAAATTATATAAAGAAATTATTATATATATATTGTATATAATACAATTATGAAATTCCAAGTTCTAATTACCTTTAACGATAATGTCATTCACGAAAAGATTTACAACTCTCTTAATGAAGTTGCTCAGGGGTTGGGTCTCAAATACCAACAAGTTGCTGATATAAACTGCGGACGAATAACTCCCAAATTTATTTCACCCAACTTCGCTTTCCAACCGAAAATTAATATCAATAAAATACCGATTGAGAATATTATGTAGATAGTAATATATAATGTTTAGGCAATCAATTGATCCCAGAGGAGGTTTCCCACCCAAAGGTGGCGGGGCAAAACCAAAGTCGGGCAAGCGTAAGAAAGTTGGAAAACTTAAAAAGCGTAAGAAAACCAAAGACCCTTTTTCTCGCGAAAGAAAAGCAGAACAAGCGTTTAAGTTTGGTGAAAGAAGGTATGGTCAAAGTGGGAGAAGTGTTTATGACCCAGCGTCCCTTATAAGGTTTCACCAATCTGCCCAGTTTAATCAAGCAAGAGATACGGCAGACGCAAAAAGAGGCGGAGGAACTTTTACTGGAACAAGTATCGGTGAAGAAAAAAGAGTTAAGGAAGCACAGGAAGCAGATATATTATTTAAAAAACAAGAAGCAGAAAGCAAAAGCAGATTTGTAGGTGCTTTGGAAACTCTTGTTGATAGAACTAAACCCAAGGAGAGACAGAGTAAGGGAGATTTTGATACTCTATTACAATCCCAAGGCACGACGTTCGCAGTTGCGGGAACACCTACACCACTAACGGGAGCAACACCTCCACCCCTAACTATTAAACAGAAAGATAAAGTTAGACGCCGTTTTGGACCAGAAACAACCATAGAAGAAATCCCCGAACAAATAAGTTTTAATAGACCAACTGAAACTCCTCCTGTTGCTTTCCAACCTTTATCGTCTGGAACTAAACAAAGAACGGGACAAGAATTACAAGACTTAGCGATAAAAACCCGAGAAGAAAAATTAAAGGTTTCACAGGGTAAAGGAGGTTATAGGCAGGGACGACTTCCAGAAGATAGAATATCAAGACAAGTATCACAAGCAGATAAAGACGCAGACGCTCAAAAGACAGCAGACAGAAGGAGGGGATTTGTGGGTTCTGGAACTTCTGGTGGAGGTTCGGCGTTATTAAGACCAAGACCAAGTCCAAGCAATCCAAGTCCGTCTATCTTTGCTTTACAACGCCAAGAAAGCGTTGGAGACGAGATTAAAGGTAAAAGTATATTGAGACCAGAACCAAAACCAAGTCCGTTCCAGCAACCACAAGTTGGATTACAGAAACAAATAAGTGGTTTGGATTTATCGGCAGAACAAGATAAAGAAGAAGATATACCAGATTTAAAAGACCCCTCGCCCGCCACTGTTCCACAGGGTCCAACTGCCCCAAAACAAGATAGTCCAAAAACCTCACTCAATAAAGTTAGAG
>TARA_R110000824_G_scaffold150623_1_pt1 | contig 11035 bp, 10 predicted proteins | sample TARA_R110000824 | Tara Oceans TARA_R110000824 (sample SAMEA4397747) | marine metagenome | biome: Polar Biome; feature: [MES] marine water layer (ENVO:01000295) within the mesopelagic zone...; material: water (ENVO:00002006), including particulate matter (ENVO:01000060) such... | reverse complement strand
AATCCGGTTTTACCCCATTTTGATGCCATTTTAGCGGCATCACTCTGCATGTTTTTATAGCCATTTGCAGAGCTTTCGAGTAATGAATTAATTGTTGACATAATTTTTTTGTCGTTTTTTTAATATTAATAATTATTTTAATCCAGCCAATTTTTGCATTCTTGCGAATACATCGTTTGACTCTACGATTGGTTTTTTAGTTGTTGGAACTATAGACGTTTTAGAAGCTCTACCTAAGTTTTCTTTAATAGTAGACTTTTTAACTTTTAAACCTTCGTTTAAAGTTTCGTATACTAATTTAGTTTCCTTAACGGTGTTTGCTTTGTCAAACGAACTTAATACCTTAACTTTTTGACTTTCATTCAAGTTTTTAGACTTGAAGATTTTGTTTGTGAAAAGAAGTTTAGCATTTAATAAATTAGTTGCATTTGTTTCTTTAACAGCTTCATTCAATTCAGTTGATAGAACTTTATTAGCTTCAAGAGCTTCATTTAGTTCTGTTTGAAGAGATTCCGCAGTTGATACTGCTCCTTTTGTTGCTCCACCTAATCCACTTGTTCCAATAGCTTTTCTTAAAACATCAACATCGCTTCTCATAGCGCTTGGATCCATTTCAGCTGCATTCATTTTCCTAAATTTCATAATTAAAGGTTCGGCTGCTTTTAGTCTAGCACTTTTGTCTTCAATTTTCATAAGTTTTTCAATTTCCATTGAATTACCTTTCATGAACTTTTTAACATATGATGTTCCAGCCTTAAAAGCATCTTTAAGTTTTCCAAGGATTTCATTAACTGTTTCTTCTCCATATTGATTGTACATTTCATCTAGATCAGCTTCTGTTAATTCAACTTCTTCCATAGAATCTTTGTCTTTCATTTCTTCAGACATTTCTTTCTTGTCCTTCATTTCTTCAGACATTTCAGCTTCTTCAAGTTCAGATTCAACTTCTTTTAATAATTCTGCTAAATCAACTTCTTCTTCATTTTCATCAGACATTTCCATTTCTTCACCTTCATCTTCATCTTCAACATCACCACCTTCAAGTTCGCCAGAAGCGACCATATCAGCAATTACATCTTCGATCATTTTTTTAAGGTCTTCATCAGTCATGTCTTCAAGATCAAGTGGTTCACCTTCTTCAGTATCCATATCATCACCATCGTCTTCAGAATCATCTTCTTCATACATTGCTTCTTCTACTTCTTCTTCGTTAAGTGTTTCTTCCACTTCTTCTTCTTCTAATTCTAATTCAGCTAATAGTTCTTCTAAATCTACCTCAGTCATCATGGAATCTTCTTCATACTTCATTTCTTCTTCCATAGTGGAATCGTCTTCTTCGTAGTAAGTTTCTGTTACTTCTTCTTCATCCATCTTTTGGATTTTTTCAGATAGCATTTCCTTTAAACGAGGTTCAAAAGCTTCTTCTAGAGCTGTCTTAGCGTTTGCTATTGCCATTTCTTTTACGGCTTTAGCATCTGCGATTGCTTCTTTAAGCAAATCTCTGTTTGTTGCCATTTTTCCTAAATTTTTAATTGTGTTGGGAAAGTACGTTTATTATAAAAAACGTAATAGAATAATTAATTGCGATGCCACATAGAATGGTGGCATATTCTCATATACATATATGAGGAGGAGTTAAAATCGTATTAAAGTACGGGACATGTACCCTTAGAGCACAGTATTTCGGTTATAATTGAATTTATACGCGCATATTGATGTAGATATGTAGATCTAGATTCATTAAGTGCACCGTTTTTCATCCATGAGTCTGGGTTAGATGGGTTGGATACTAAGTCCCAAGTAAGTAATTCAAAATCATCTTGTACTTCCATTACTTCACCCATTTGTTTTAATGACCCCATTCCACGAGATGAAATACCTATAATTAAACCATTTCTAACTAAAGCACCTGCTATACGACCTGATTCGGTTCCAAGTGGTCCTTCATCACAAAATATTTCTACTTTGCCTATTATTTCATCACCTTCCCATCTTATTTCTCTAATAGCGTGTGATGCATTTTTTAAATTGATTACTTGAGAATCAGGATGATCTAATTCACCACAAATTTCAGTAGATTTTTCATCAATTTTTTTTTGAAAGTTTGCTAATTCACGTTCCCATAATTCTTTTTTATAGTACCGACCATTACCATTTTTAACCTCAACTGTGGCTAAAATACCTTCAACAAATATATTACCACCTCTACTTACTCCTTCTACAAGTTGTACAGGTGATGATTTAAATTGTCTAGTTTCTATTAAAAGTTGTTTGTTCATATTTTTAATAATTATGCAGCACCTAAATCATATTTACCCATTAAGTGTTGCTCAGTGGCATCTTTTTCCATTTGCATATAAGTAGGAAATTCACCTAATACTTTTTGTAAAGCATCTCCATCAGACATATTACCCCCATTATTATCTCTTCCTGTGTATTTTTCAAAAAAGTTTTCTGATGTGGTAATTATTTTTGTCATGCGGTCAGATGGTTCTTCATCCTCTTCTTCTAATGATATATCAGCCATATCTTCAAGATCTTGTAACATATCAGCTGTAAGTTCTTTTCCTTTTTCTAAATCATCTGTAGGTGGGGCTTCATTAATAGCTGCTTCTTCAAGTGATTCATCTTCATCAATTACTTCTTTTTTATTTGAGGTAGATTTAGCTTTTTTAGCAAGTGCTTTTTCAATTTTTGCTTTAGCTTTTTCTAATTTCTTAATATCTTTTTGAAGTTCTTTAACTTTTTTCTTATCAGTTAAAGCTTTTAAATCTTCATCTTCATCTAATCTATTAAGACGCGCACTTTTTTTCTCAATTAATTCAGCAATTTTTTCAAGTTTAGATTCAAATATTTCATATTCAGCTAACTTATTAATTTCAGCTAATTCTTTTTCAATATTTTCTTTAAGTGAAACTGAGGATTGAGATAAATCAACATCATTAACACTTTGGTGATTATTTAATTCTTCATTAATTATAGAACGAACTATTTTACGTAGTTGAGTTTCTTCAACTTCTTTAAGATTTTCTTTACTTTCATAGGTATATAAATCTTCGTGTGATGTAGATCCTATAGATGGTTCTGGATCGTAGCTATGCATAGCATCATATGCTAGATCTAAATACTTAGAGTCAATATACTCTTCGGGATCTATACCTTGGTTATGAAAATTATTTATTTCACTGCTTTTTAGTTCGTACCCATCGCTAAACGTTACTCTAAGTATTGGGTTCATACCTCCTGTTACTCTACTAACACGTACTACCTTAAGTTCTTCATCTCCACTTATTTCGTGAATTTCTTTAGATTCTTTTAAATCACCATAACCCGATGCTTTATATTTACCTTTAGGTTCTTTTGGCTCACCTAAACCTGGTGCTTCTACCGTATATCCTAAATCTTTAACTCCGAATTGACCTTTTTCAGTGTAGTATATAGAATTTTTTTCAAGATTTTTAAATACAATGGCTTTTAATTCTTCCATTGTTTTATCTTCATTTTTAGGATCCTTCATTTCAGTGTAGTATCCTTTCATAATCTGGTCGAAAATTAAATTATCAGGGTTTTTATTATCCTCATAGTTAAAATTCTTTTCAGCATCTTCTTCTACTTGTTTTGAAGGTTTTTTAAGCTCTGCTTTTTCATCTTCTTCTTTTGTTCTTTTTGCTTCAGCTAAAAAGTTTCCAAAAGCTACTTCGTATGATTCTTTTTCAGGAGTTAGAAGTGGATTAACAGGTTCTAAACCAATAAGATTTTCACTAATAATGTTTTTTGTTTTTAGTACATCTGATACTTCAGTATAAGTAGCAGAATTGCGAATTAATCCTGGAAACTGTTGTTTAGCTTCTTTGATAAAAACACCTTTGTGTCCTTTACCTTCTTTGATTAATAAATATTGGTCTTGTAGTGTCTTTTTCATTCTATTTTTCAGTTAATAGTTTTTTTATTTCTTGTAAATAGTTTTTAACTATTTCTATTGGTTGTGTTATATCATATGAACCTGCATTTCCACCATATAATTCAATAGTGTCATTTTTAGCATTAGAAACTAATGGAGTTATTTCATTCATTAAATTCTCAATTTCATCTAACCCTGTTAAACGTTGTTTTTGGAAATCATTCATCTCGTTTAACTTTTCTTCTTCAAATATCTTTTTTATATCATAAGATTTAGGTTTGTATTTAGGTACAGGTTTAAATCCTAATTTATAATAATAAATATTTTTAGCTCCTTTAGCATTTTTATTTGGATTAAAAACAGTTGGTGTAGCATAATTAACCCCTTCACCTGGGGTAAAAGAAGCGCCACCCTGGTTAGTAGCTGACATTTCCTTTAATTTTTTCTTTATTATTTTTTTAATTTTATCCATTAGCTACTTCTAATTCTTCCAATAAGTCACAATATTGTAATAAATCAACTAGATCTTTATCTTTAAGTTTATAATTTTTAGGTGGAACATTGATTAAAGAAATAATTTCATTAATTTTAATTTTAGTAACTTCGTTTTGTGTAGAATTATTTAAATCTTTTAAATTTTCTTTAATTTCATTTATTTTACCTGCATAAAATTCTTTTAAACGAGGAGCATTATCAATAGAATTAATATATTCTTTAAGGATTAATTTTTGGTTAGTTGCTAAGTTATCATACTTACCATTAAATTTTTCCATTAATATTTTATAAGTAAGTAATTTAGTATCTTTATCACATTTATTTACTTCCTCCATTACTTCATCTCTAACTTTATTTTTCTTTATAGAAGGAATAGTTAAATGTTCTAAAATAGTAATTTTATTTTGGATTAATTGATTTGGATTTGAAATAGTAGAATTATTTAGTTCTAATAAAGTATAAAAAGCAGCAAAAGGTTTATAGTTAGGAAGACTATGATTAAAAAAATGTGTTAAATCATAATGTTTTTTAATCTCATTAATAAGATTATATTTTTGCCTTTTAATAGCTCCTCTATTTAAAGATTTAGAAGACTCAATTAAAGTAGAAATAGTAATAGAAGCCTTAGTTTCAGTTAAAGAAGTCTTTTTTAGAAGAGACTCATATAGTTTATATTCTTTTCCTAATTCAGATTTTACAAAATATTTTTGTAATAGTTCTCTTGCGGAAGAAGAATTACCTTCTAAAGTGTCCGTTGTGATTTGACGTATTAATAATTCAAATAATATGCCCGTATTTTTATACTTTGAATGTTTAATTTGCATCCTTAATAAGTTTGTTTAATTATAAATATATAAAAATTTATTACTGTTTTATTTGATTTTCATCTAATAAAGAATTTCCCTTAATTTCTTTTTCAAATATCATTTGTTTTTTCTGATTTTTGATATCATTAAACATTTTTGCATTTTTATTATACGTATTTTTAGTTTCTAAAGCTAAAGGAGATCCACCTTTAAAGACAGGTTTAATTGAGTCAGATTCATCATTATCATTTTTCATTCCCATAGCTCCTATTCTATCTTTACCAAAGGCATTATCTTGTGTATTTTTATCAGTAAGTTTTTCTTTAGGTCTTCCTAATGGTGTTTCATCTTCATCATACCCTTCAGGTACTTCCCCACTATCATATCTGTTTCTACCATATAATGAGGCTAAATCATGAGGTGTACCATAAGATTTTCCAGTTTCAAGTGGATCATTCCCTTCATTTTCGATTTGATTTATTCTAAATTTACGTTTAGCATCCTGAGCAATTAAGTCTCTATATTCACTGTATTCATCTTCACTTAGGTGGAAAAGATGTTCATAAACAAAATCAGAAGGCATTAATTTGTTATCTATAATTTGAGTTGCTAATGCAACTTTTTCTGTCATTAACGCTACCCTTTCTTGATCATAGATAATTGAAGGGTTTGTTAAAGATAAAGTAAAGTTAGATAACTGGTCATCTTTATAACCTAAAGAATATAAGTGAACTAATGCTATTTTTGTAAGTTCTGAAGTTATTATTCTTTGTATACGCTCAATTGTACGTGCAAATCTAATATCTTCAGCAGCTAATGTAGCTTTACCAGTTAAATCTTTTTCATAACCCATAAATGCTTTTGGTACTTTTAAAGCAGCAAATAGTTTATCTCTTAAATATTCTACATCTGAGATTCCATCATATTGTAGTCCTCCTAAATTTTCTATTTTAGTTGCTTGGTCATTACCTCTTACAGGAAGATAATAATCTTCAAGAAGATTTTGCATATTATATTTTAAGTTATAATCTCCTGTTTCTTGATCAATATATGGAGTACGTTTCATTTTGGAGATTGTTTTTTGCATAAAGTTTTCTACTTCAGCAGGAGCAATATTTCCAACATTTATATAAAACATACGTTTTTCAGGAGCACGAACAATTCTATGGATTAACATAGCATCCTCCATCATAGTATACTGTTTAAATAATTTACGACCAGGTTCTAAATATGATCTACCATAAGGTAAAAAGTTAGTATCGGATAATAATCTAAAGTGAGCAACTTCGTAATTATCAAAATAAAGTGCTTTATCATCTTTATTATAATTTGAAGACCCCGGAACTGGGTATTGGCCCGATGAAGCATATATCCCATTAGGATCAAATCGGAATCTTACATCTGAAGGTCTTTCAGAATCAAACCCTTCTTGCCTTTCTATATGAAAGGCATTATAAGGTATAACATTATAAACCCCAAACTTTTCTGAGATTTCTAGTTTTAAAAAGAAATCACCATACTTATTCATATTTCTAATCCAAGGCCATAAATTAAATTCTACATTTAATATATCATAAAATAAATTATATAATATTTTTTGTATATCTTCATCAGAGCTTTTAATTTGAAGTACTTCACCCATATCATTTTTTAAAGTACATTCATCAGAAATAATATCTAAAGCTGAGGCTATAATAGCATCAGTGTCCATAGAATCATATTCTGAATATAACTGCGGGCGCAGCATTGCATAATTAAAACTAGATTGGTACCCATAAATTGAGGTATTAGAATTAGTATAGATTCTATTGAATCTATCTACCATTGCATTAGTTTCAAACTCTCCTCCAACTTGTACTTTGTTTATATCAATTACTTTTAATTGATTGCTTCCATCATTTCTGATAATTACATCAGTTGAGAATAGTCTTTTTAATCTTCCAAATAATCCAGTATCTGCCATTTTTTATTTTTTATAGTAGCCAAGAAATATCTTCTTCACCACCTGTGTAAGGGTTATCTATTTTATAGGGGTTTTTAAATGTTTCATTACTTAAATAACCTCCAGCATGTGGTGTATTATTATTACTAACATTATTTAACATACTTTTAGTCATATCCATTCCCCTTTGTCTTAATTTAAATGCTGTTTCTCTTAAATAACACCCTATAGAAAAAGCTAAAACTAAATCGTCATTGTACCCTGTTTGGGCTTCAGCTCTACCATTTTTCCATATAAATACTTTCATTTCTTCTAATAGTCGAACAGATCGAAAAATAACTCCTCTATCTCGTACAGCCTCTTGAAATTTACCAATTGATATTGGTCTAGTATTAGAAGCCATTGTAAAACCAGGTGTCATTTTACTATAGTCCATATGAGAATCAAAATAGTTGTCTACTGACATGTTATTGCCTTTAGGTGAATGATACAAATTCTGGTAGCCTCTATCAAGGATAGTTTGAATTGTAGACCATCCTATACTTGAATTTTCAGGAGCAAGTAAAGCATTATTATATTCTGTTGCTATACCAACTAATAGATTACCAAAATCTTTTGTACCCATCTGTCCTTTATACTCAGCAACTTGTGTAAATGTTTCAACATCAAACACATGAAATGCTGAATAATCTTTTCCATCCCCTCTAGCAACATCAGCTACAACTAAATAATCTCTCGAATAATCAGCTGGTTCCCATACCCATAGATTTTGGTCGGTTCCTCTTTTTTCTAGTGGTTCTCTAATGCATTCATTTTCATAGTAATTAACATTTTCAGCATAAAAAACAGTATCACCAGAAGTTGAGAAATCACAATCACACTCTTGTGCTGCCATTCGGATTCCTAAATCTGAATCTTGTTGGTCTCTCCAAGATTGATCTCTTTCAGGATGAACTTCCCAAGGAAGACGAATTGGTAAAAAGCTATTATCACCTAATTCAGAAGCAACCCAAGTTTTATGAAACCAGTTTCCAGTACCATATGGTGTAGATAGTGCAATACACCCTCCACCAGTAGCTAAGGTTTGTTGAGCTGAAGCCCATATTTCACCTATATTATTAATAAATGCAGCTTCATCAATTATTAATAAGGAAACTGCTTCTGATCGACCAGCATCTGAACTTGCAGATGTAGCTTTTATTTGGGAGCCGTTTTTTAATCTAAGGGTTAATTTATTATTTTCAGAAGGTTTTTCTTTTTCTCTAAGCCAAGAAGGTAAATTATCATACATAAATTTTACCTTAGTAACCATATTTTTAGCAGTTTCTTGTTTTGTTGCTATACAAAGAATATTTTTATCTTGATGAAATAGCATTATCCATAAAGAATACCCTGCTGATAGGGTTGAGATACCTAATTGTCTTGATTTAAGAACTATACTATAAGGATTTTCTTGAAATAAAGTTAATACTTTATCTTGAAAGGGATATAAATTAAATTGGATTCTACCTCTTTTTGGATGTTGAATATAGCAATACTTACGCATAAAATATGCAGGTGATGAGGCACACTTAACATATTCTTCTCGTATCTTTTTTTTTAAATCCTGACTCATATTATCTTATTAATAATAATACAATTGTAGAAGATAATGCTACTGTAAATCCTCCACCTAACCATTTAAGACCTCTTTTTAATCTATTATTTGATTTTTGTAATTTACTTACATCTGTTTCTAAACCTCTAATAATTATACCTTGTTGTTTACCTATTTGATTATAATTTTGTATTTGTATAGAAAAATTAAGATCTTTAGTTTTAAAATCTTTTATAATACTATCCTGTCTACTTGATTTATTTAATAAATCAGATATTAATTGGTTTGTTTGATCAAGTTCAGCTATTGCAGAATCTCCTTTAACTAAATCAACTGCTATTTTTTTAGCAGTACTATAACTAAAACAGATTTTATTGATATCTCTTTGTGAAAAAATCGTCGAGCTGAGTAGTAGAATAGGTAGTAATATTTTTAATTTCTTTACCATAATAATTTTTTACTTTTGCTATTTCTGTGTTTGTGCTATCAATTTGATTATTTAAAATTGTAATTTCGTTTTGTTGATGTATAATAGATTTATCAAGTTCTATTTGTTCATCTTTTAACTTTATTATAACAATATTTAAACTATCTATTTTTTGTTTTTGTTCTGTGTAATCACCTACTTGAACAGGGGCAATTATTGTAGCAAAAGTAAAATATAGTAAAAGTATAAAAACTGTTACATATATTAAAACATGCCATAACTTTAATTTAATTTTTTTATTCATATTCTTTTATTCAGATCCTCTCCCAGCAGCTCTATTTAAATCATCTAGCATAGATTTAGAAAGCTTATATTCTTCTTTAGCTTTTTTCATATAAGCATCAATTTTAGCTTTATCATCTTTATACTTTTTTATAAATCTTAAACCTAAATTAAATTTTTCTTTTTTATCATCTGGTGTAGATCCTAAACTTTTTGCTGTTTCATCTTTTTCAAGCTCCTTAGTTGAAGGGCCTTCATCATCTAATGATATATCTTCTGGGGTTGTTTCCTTTTTGTCTGATCCAGTTACTTCTACTTTTTCAGGCTTAGATGGTGATGGTTTTCTACCTCGTTTGCCAGGTTCTTTTAAATCTAAAGCTTTTAAAATAAAGTTATTAGTTTGGTTTGCTTGTAAAAGATTTCCTGAGTCATCAAAATCTTCTTGTTTTTCTAAAGCTGCTGTTACTCTAGGATCTTGATTTTTTCCTACTACTTTTTTACGAATTACTTTAAGAATTTCTTTTGCTTTATCAGCATCTTTCTTAAGATCTGCTCTAGTAACTCCCATATCTGCTAAAACTTCATCTACAATTTCATTTGTTGCTGATTCAAGGGTAGCTTCTTCACTATATTTATCTGCAACTTGGTCATCAATTCTTCCCCCAAAATCTGGGATTTCGTTGAGGGCAGTATCAATTTCTTCTTTAATAATCTCAAGTAAACGAGTTTTTTTCATCTTAATATGTTTTTATTTTATTATAAATATTAAAAAGATAGTGCTTGTTTGATTTTTTTAATCCTATTACTAGTTGAACCAGATATAGAGATTAAATTTTTAATGCGATGGTTATTTTTATTTAAAAAATATTGTATAGTATCGTCTATATCTTTTCTATATTCTGCGTCTGTTTCTCTAACACCATTATCCTCAATTTCAATACCTTTAGGACTTACATAAAATATATAATCGTACTCATGTATTAAACATGTTGCTAAATTTGTAAAGCTATCCTTATCTAAATAATTCATAGAATTTGAACATTGAGCAAATGACATAACATCAATAACAGTTCTATCTGTTATTATATTTTCTTGCATTAATTCACTAGCCCTTTCAGCTAAAAATATCGTTTGACCTTTTACAGTAGAATCAGTATTTAATGGTATTCCCATTCCCATTAAATGTTTTGATCGTTCTGTTCTAAATTTATAATCTTTAAATTCAGGTAACTTTTTTAATTCATTAACTAATGTTGTCTTTCCTACAGACATTGTACCACAAAAACCTATTTTCATATTTTTACTTTTTAGGTGTTGTTAACCCCCCCATAATATATTCATGAGTATCTCCCATTTCGTGGGGTTCCTTATTATTAGCAGGATCATTTAAAAAATCATTTACTGCTTTATCCATTATTAAAATTGACTCAGCAACATAATTGCCTTGTGCTCCTGAAACCGTTATACCTCTTGCACTTAATGCATCACCTACAAAATGCACATTAGAATATTTAGTTAAACTTAAATCATCGTAGTTAACTAAAGGTTCAGGTGATAAATATTTTACTTCTGGCATATAAATACC
>TARA_R110000824_G_scaffold5793_7_pt1 | contig 11039 bp, 23 predicted proteins | sample TARA_R110000824 | Tara Oceans TARA_R110000824 (sample SAMEA4397747) | marine metagenome | biome: Polar Biome; feature: [MES] marine water layer (ENVO:01000295) within the mesopelagic zone...; material: water (ENVO:00002006), including particulate matter (ENVO:01000060) such as...... | reverse complement strand
TTTCTCTGCGGCTGCTAAAGCCTCTGCTAACAATTTTTCTGCTGCTGCTTTGTCTGCTGCTGCTTTCTCTGCTGCCTTCTCTGCTGCGGCTTTTGCCTTATCAGCATCATCCTTTGCTTTCTTAGCAGCCGCCGCTGCTGCTTCATTAGCCTTTCTTCGGTCATCCTCTTCCTCTTTAGCCTTTCTTTCCTCTTCCTTGAGCCTTGCCTTTTCAATCCGTTCCGCTTCTTTTCGCTGTGCCTCAGCAATTTTCCACTGTTCAATCGGCACTTTAGCATCGCTTTCTAATTTCTCCCGTTCCCTCTTCTTAATGTCTTTTAATTCATGGCTCATAGGATTTATTAACATATCAGAAGATATGACACTAATCACATTACCTTTTTCACCATCTTTATCAGGATAATATAATATTGACTCGATTGTAATTTCAATCGTCATTGCATCTCTATAAACTCTAATCTCAGATTGTTCTATATAGAATCCTGCTTCGAGTTTAATCTTATTGGTTAATTTTGTAGGTTCTTTACCACCATTATGCCTTGGGTCTTCAGGATGTTCAGGATTCTTTTCATCGTGAACATTAACAGGGGCATCAAAAACATAGTGTCCAAACATTATATCGACTCAGTATTTATTTTAGCCATGCCGATACTTAAAGATTACTATGTCAGTCTTTATTCGATTTCATCATTATTATCATCATTACTATTGGAACTGCAATGGCACCACCAATCAGCCACTTAACAGGAAATAGCACATTTTCTGAAGTTGATTTCATAGGTGGAACATAAACCGAAGTTGATTGAGGGGAAAGATTAGATGTCTCAGCCGCAGGTGGAACTACAACATTCTCACCCGGAGCAGAGCCAAAGAAATTTGGAACTTCTGAGGGTTCCACAGGAATTTCCACTATTGAACCACATTTATCTTTAATTTCTGACAATTTCTCGGACCAAACCTTTTGGTTATCCCAAGCCTTTGGATTTTGGCTTTTTTTGCTCGATTTAGAATTAAGATATAATGTCCCATTATTGTCAATCGCTCTAACTTTGATGTTTATGCACTTATCTCTGTAATTCCACCACCAACAATGTTTCGCATCCTTTGGAGGGTCGTAGGAAAAACTATTTTTTAATAACCAATATACTTCTCCTGTTTTACAATCAATGACTCTACTTTTAATTTCTTGGCAAGTAAATCCAGCATCTCGAATTCGTGTCATTCCTTCATTACACCCTCCACACCTATCACCGTCAGGAATAGTTGCTTCAGGGTCATAATTAAGATTATTCACATCTCCACAACCGATGATATCATCGCCCTTAAAAATCTGAGAACCCCAATCAGTATGGCCAAACATATAATTAAGTAAGGCTTTCGACTATTTAAAACCTTAGTTATCGAAAAATACCCACCGTGATAAGTCTGCCTCAATAGCCCTCGAATCTATCAAAGATAGAAATTCATATAAATCGTCAAAAGAATCAAACATAAAATTAAAATCCATTATTCCAAATAACCAATTAGAGGCTTCATTTCGGCCCCCTTCAATCACTACAAGTGTAGGCTTTCTTTGATGAAGACTATTTAATAATTCATGAATTGTGCCAAACATTTGTATATTAGGATTTAAATATACAATAACCATATCACTAATATCAACCATTCTTAAATCAACATGAACAATTTCTTTCATTCTCTTTGATAGTTCAAAATATCGCTTGTTAGTTTTAAGAGCCATCATCTTCAATTTCTCTTCTTCGATTTCTTTATATTTTTGATATGATACAGGTTTATCACAGGGGTCGAAAACAACAACGCCCTTCTTTTTTAACCATTTACTCATTTCCGCTCTCCATCCTACACCATCATCATCTGCATGGTCAATAGGCCCTGCAAGATAACATCTCAATCCTTTCAACATATTAGAACCTCTTTTTGATTTTCGTGGTGTGTCTTTTTTAATCACTTCATCAATATCTCCATTTTCAGTCATATTCTATACTTCCTCATTCCACCTATTTAAGTTTTAACCTTCAAATAATATCAAATACCTTCAATATTATAAGTGAAGAGACTATTAAATTAGCAAATGCAAAAAATGTCCTCAAAAACTCCATTTTATGATTATGCTTATCAAACCACATTTCCAATAATGACCTTTCCTGAAGTTTATCTTTTACATTCACCGTTCAACACCACAAACCTTACAATAGAGTGGAGAATATTGATATGTTTCCCGAGTCCACTCATGATTGCACATATTAAGTAATTTTTTATTAATATTTGCCATTGCCTTCCAAAGTGTAGTCTGTTTATTTTTCAAATCCTTCATTTCGGTTTCAACCTTTGCAAGTCGTTCCTCAACATTGTGTTTAGATTGCATCACATCTTGTAGTTTCATAATATATCCCTCTATTCACTACCTATATAACCTTTGCACGATTAAGGTGTGTTAGAATATTCTGTCCACTTTTTAGTATCCATATAAAATTTTATTGCCTTATTCATACAAGGATGGCATAGTGCATACTTGCCATAACTCATACTCATAGTTCCTGTTTCTTTAGTTCCTTTTCCTCCACACACTTCACACATTTTCATTATATACATCTCCATTTTCTTCTATTTTTTTATCCTCATAAGGACTCGCAATTCTTCGATATAATTCTAATTTGATGCATTCGAGCGCACCAACGATTTCATTCACATTAGCATAGTTTAAGCCTCTTTGACCAAGTATTATATCAATCATCCTACTAATAGAATAATTAAATCTTCCTGCTATCTCATCATATGTTGAAATTCTGATTGCAAGTGATTCGATAGAATAATCTAAGGTGAGTCTATCCTTTTTTTCAATATATGGCATTTACAACCTCTCCTGTATATATTTATGCATGATATGAACATATTCATTTAACTCATTGATTTTAGATTCGGTAGTATCTAATCTATCTATGAGCATTGTTATTTTTCGATTAAGCCTCTTTCGCTTAATATCTCCTATCATTACCTTGGCAAAAAGTAGTAAAGGTAGTAAAAAAATGGCTATTAATTCTATCATCAAAGGGGTTGCACCTTCATTCCAAATTAGTTCCCACATAATTATAGGACTATGTTGCTACCCTTATAAGGATTTCCCAACTAATTAGGCTATGCGCCATTAGTTATTAATTATCCAATTCTTCATTTACTACAATTGATTCCATCACTACTATTTCAGCAGGATTGGCCCGAATATCAGACGATATCCTTCCTTGAGATTTATGAATCCACCACATCCAACCAAATTCGATTACCGTAGTTACTACCCAAATCCACCACCATTCATTATCTTGAGGAATCCTCATTAGATAAACCTCCTATAAATTTCTCAAACAAATAATTAATCAAGCAATAATCCCTCCGCTAATTCAATTACATACTTTGAAGCATTATCATAAATGTGCAATATTCCTTCATCTTCAGCCACCCTTAGATTATCCTCTTTGTCATCAAAATATGCAAGGATATGATACCCCCTTTTTGCAATATCTCTAAATGCAGACCTTTTATGTTCTGCTGTATTCCTGTCATTAGTAGATTTAAAATATGCATTATCGTAAGTGATAGGAAATCTCAAATCATTCATAACTTTAATTGCTGTGTTCAGAGATGATTCTCTTCGACCTGTTATAAAAAAGATTTCATAATCATTATCGACAAAATATTTCACCAACACATTAGCATAAGGAAGTGGAGTATCATAGTGATAATACCACCCCTTCTCATACCGCCGCCTAACCAATTCCACATCATCGGATAATATGAGGTCTGACCGATATGATTCCTTTCGTGCAGCGTTGTCAATCAATATGCCATCTATGTCAAATGCAACTGCTTTCATACATTCACCTCCACAAGAGAAGATGGATGAATATTATTAACCCACATATCCTTTGTATAAATATATTTATCGCCATCAAATGAGAATGTAAATTTTTCTTTATTCAATTTATTAAATTGATATTTTAAACAATTGCCAATCCACCGCTCAATTTTAACTTCATCCTTTACCCAATCTAAATATTCTTTATAAGGTTCAGATTTTATGTATTCCTTTTCTTTATGTTCAATTTCTATTTTTTTATCAATTAAGTATAGGTATCTATATGTCCTTGTTTTAAATTTCTTAAATTGATTACCTAACATCTCTAAATTTCGAGTAATAACTAAAGGTCTTGAAGATGTATGGAACACCATTTCGTGAAAACACCGACCACTTTCAATATCTTCAAAAAATTCAGTTTCGTGGAATCCATAATACTTAAAATTACTTGCTTGATAAATTGTTCCACAACCGAGCCGCCCATCTGCAAATGATTGTATTACTCTGATATTAGGATAATATTTTTTGATTAATTTGATACTTTTTGAAATTAATATGCTTTCAGCATTTTTCTTTAATTCATCATCAATCCATAATCGGTTTAATTCAACAATTTGGTCTTGTTCTAAATCTTTACTTATACTCTTGAATGATTTAGCAACCTTCATTGAACCGAAAGAGGCGACACCTAAAAATCTATTATCTTTAAAAACTCCTACATTAATTTTTCCAAACATATGATACCAAGATTTTGAATAATGGTTCTCTTCTATCATTTTTTTAGTAGCCTTTTTATCAACGAATTTAAAACACAGTAAGCCATTATTTTTCGTCATCTGTTCCATTAAATATTGTTCCATTGTATCAGCCACCATCATCCCATTTCTTAATTTCTTCGCTATTTGCTAAATTATTCATTGAATTATTTTTATCTGTGTTTTCGGGTAAGTAAAATATGAGAGGGTGTGCATTTTTTGATGCCATCATTATACAATAATTATTGGTTCTCCCCAATATGAAATTAAGCCGTATGTGATTTATTAATAATAATCCCATTATGGCCCATTGGAGGATATCTCCTTCATTCATGGTTATGCTCTCCTGCGTGGTGTGTATGGTCATGCCCAACAAAATACATAGCGGTGAAAAATAATAATGTTTGTAGTCCCGTCAAGAATGCCGTTGCCTGTGCATTTTCATAAATAGCCATTGCGAATGCCCCTAAATGTAATATCCCATCACCTGCCAAACCCACTTGTATGATTCTGATAATCCAACCTCTCATTTTTGTTTGGTCATTCATCGACAATAATTATCCCTCCTTGATGTGTATTATTAAGGCTCACGCAACTCAATCCTTCCGCCATTCTGCTAATTTTCGATGATTAAATCTTTCTAAAGATGGATACTGAGGATAAGGGTAATCATACCAATCAGGAGTTTTATTAATTTTGCCACTACCATTACAATGTGGACAATCAACAATTTTTCTACTTTCAATTATATTTATCTTTCGGTATATTTCATGGAGTTGTTTTTTGAGTTCATCCAACTCCTTTTCGTCTTCACCGGATACATTTTGTTTTGACATACTAAAATAATGAGATAATTACCTATTTAACCTTATGCTACTTTCCGAGCAAACGGGTCATTATTATCATGAAATTGAATCACCTTCGCCTCTCGATTTTGAATATTATAAAGTGTGAGATACCCCTTGGCACTATCAAAGCCCATCATTGACATGAAATCTGTTTGACCTTGCATCGTGGATGATACTACACACGGAACACCTCGATACCATTCAAAAGCCGCCGAATGAGTATGTCCCGTAACAAAAATATCGGGCGGTGTTTCAATAACCATTTGGTCAGTCTCTTCAGGAGATAATGCATTTCTTCCACCCCACACAGGGGCAAGGTGTCTTTTCTTCAACATATGCTTCATCCCATTAATTGAAGTTTCATAGGATACATCTTCAAGGCTTGGAACCAAATCATCCATCCCCTTGCCATGATACGCAAGAACCTCAATACCACTGAGATTAACCCTACAAGGATTCCCAATATGGATTGCTGAGTTAAATTTCTGTTGAACATTAGTTTCAAGCACCGGTTGAGGTTCAGCAGGTCGCACCGCATCGTGATTACCGGGAATAATAATTGGCGTAATATGATTTGGAAGGTCATCGAGCAGCCTTGCAAATTTTTCATATTGGTCGAATGAATTTGAAATCTCAAGGTTGCTTTCTTGACCGGGATAAATGCCGATGCCATCAATTACATCCCCTGCGAATACAAAATATTTGATATTCTTAGCGAGAGGGTCTGTCTTAATCCAATGCATCATTTTGTCCCAAGTTTCTTGAAGGAAATATTTAGAACCTACATGAATATCACTAAGGAATGCAATCGAAACAGGGTCATAATCTTCCCCCCCTTTATTAATGTGATTCATAAGAATATCTGCATAATGAACTTCATCAACCCAAAACATATTAGGATTCTCTCGGTCAAATTTTCCTGAAATTCCAATCACATCATCCAGCATCAACGAATCAACGGCAGGGTCTTCTTTCCTGATGAATGCTCGCATCTCTCCTGAGGGGTCTTCAATAGTTATCATCTTACCGCCCGACTTTGTTCGTTTAGCATCAACAACAATTCCAATAACATTGTAGGTTCGATTCTTAAACACCCGTTTCCTCTCATCACAGCAATCCTTGATGGTTGCCGTTTCTCTGAATCCGGCCTGTTGTCTCAAAACCTTCCTCAACTTATCATACCGTTCATGAAAAAGATTGGCAATTTCCGCAAGGGAGCCTGACCGATTAGATTGGCCAACTTCAGGATATTTAAGAATCTCCGTAGGATAATCCGAAGCCAAGGCTGACCATGCATCGGATAAGTCAGGCTTATTTATAGACCGAGCCATATTATTCGCTTGGTGCAACTACCTACTTAAGTGTGAAGGGGTCATTAATCCAATTAATAAATTCGTTGGTCCAATTTTTGTATATTGCATATGAGCCTGTTTTTGTCGAGGCCATTGTGAACGCAGAAGATATTTTATGAATATTACCTATGGCATATTCATTAGATGACCCTGTAATCCGGCTCATAGTTAGCATAATGCTGAGGTTATCTGATATATGAAACATTAACTTTTTGCTCCCCCTTCGTGTTTCATGATAAACCACCATATCAAGGGGGTGAGAATTTGGTATCCAATAATAGCCTCTCTCATCTTGATAGGGATTATTCCATTTCAGATTTGAGGGCATAATGAATTTGAAATTCTGCATAATATAATTTTTCAATAGTCGCCATTCAGGACTATCCCCTCCCACCCCTTCAGGGGCCATAGCCCTATCAATCCCATAGGGAACCCGACCATACGCTTCAGGTCTATCCACAAGATGAGGGCTAATCAGCGACCAAAATAACTCTTTATCGTTCATGATTTCACCTCAAACGGATTATCTGTCCAATTGATGAATTGATATGATTTAGGATATACTAAAACCCATCGTTTTGAATTAAATATATTTGATGTTGGGCTTCGTTTGCCCTCTCCTCCAAATCCTATCCCTAACCTTGTGCTACCTTCTTCTGTGCCAATTGTTCCATTTCGCACATTTTTCCACTTATATACATATCGAAATAGTTTTCCTTTTGTTAGAGTAGCCTCCTGTATATCATAAATTAGCAGCACCAGCGAAGTTGGAGGCCGCATAGTGACATAATAAATATTTCCCATTTTTAATTCATCATTGGCCAAGGAATATCTTTGCTCTGCTATTTGGTGAAGAATAGTTCGGGACTTCCATTTATCATCAATAAGTATTTCACTTGCTGCAACCAATAATAGTGCTTTTGCATTTAATCTGTTTTTTTTGAGCATATATGTCTTCCATTCGGCTGACCCTTCAATGGAATCCATAATATGAATTTATTGGAACGACTATTTAAAGATGCTTAAGATTACCCATATCCTTTTTAAGTTGTGTTAGAATAACAAAATTTGACTCATGGATGACAATTTTATTTGCATCCTGTTCAAGAGATATTTTTAACATGGTATCATTTATTTGTTTAGAGATTAAGTTTTCAACATCAAGTGCCTTATATTTCATTTCCATGAGGCTACCGCCATCAATTCATCTCGTAAAATTTGTTCTGCTTCCTCTGCTTCATCCATACTCTTTGAACCGGTGATAACGCACCTTCCCGAAGAGAAGATTAGAAAAACTACTTTCGGGTCATCTATCCTATATATCAAACCGGGAAATTGTTCCGGTTCATATTCTGTTTTAGCAAATGGAAGTGTAATCATGAGGTTAGTAAGGTTCAACTTTGTAGTGCCTAATACATCACTAACATCACAAGTAACTACCATATTATGAACTGACACATCACAATCTTTATCATCCCATAATTTGAATCCATTAGAATCGAGGTCTGTTCGCAATCTGTTAAATGCTACTTCTATATCTTCAATATTCTGCGCCCCTGTTGCTACGGCTTTACCTGACCTGAATAATAAAATACATACTTTTGGGTCAACACTCCGATAGACCATACCGGGAAATTGTTCTTGTTCATAATCAATTCCAAGGCACTCTGCTACCTCATTTACATCGAGAGTATCAATATATCGAGTGCTTGCTACGAGATTTACTACTTTAACCATATTATTAACTCCTTGGTTTGACCTATTTAAGCGTATTCATAAAACATAGCAATATGTTTACAATTAATACAAGTGAATCTGTATAGATTACCTACATTAAGTACCCCATCAGTATCAAATTTGCCAAGTTGTTGGCAATTCATCACTCTCTTACACACACATGATAATTTAGGTTTCATTATTATTCCTTCTAATATATTGCTTTTATTTTGACCTATTTAAGACTTCGTGAAATTATATCATTCTTCTTCAGTAGTAAATAGTAAATCTAATGTCTCTTGATTATTTTCATAATAATCATCGACGGTAGGGTGTATGGTTTCAACATTATCTCTCTCATAGTGTGCAAGTAGGTTATTTGCCAATTCATATTGCATTTCAAAACACATTGAAAAATGTTTCCAAATAAGATAGTCACAAAACAAACTAATGGTTAATACTATGAATATATAAATTTCATCCATATCATACACTCTCCTTACAAATGGGACATTTCTCAAAATTCAATGGATAGGGTGTCTTACAAGATACACATCTCATGAGTCCTTGAATCCTCAATATTTCAACATCATCAAAATCTTCAACGATGATTTTTTTATTCCTGTGTTTTTTTTCCTTCAATCTCGAAGGGTCAAATTTCCCGTAGCCCATTATATCCATTTCCTACATATCTATACTCATAACACTACCTATATTAAAGTTATGAATACATCGGACTATCTGAATCAAAATCATCATCACTCTCTATACCATATAATAATCCCATAGTTTGACTAACAAAATCAAAACAATATAATGCCATGAGCCTCATATCGACCCCTTTGACCTTTGAATCCATCCAATCCACTAATTCCATTGAACTTTTAGTAATAACATCGAGATATTCTAATTCTGACAATTGTTCATTCTCAGGAATATTACCTTCTAATATTTTGAGTATCTCTCCGTTCAATTCTCCTTTATATGAACCATCATCAAATTCTTGATATTCACCGAAAACTGCCCCCTTCATTTTGGCAATTTGCCGATTGATTTGCATATCTGTTAATTTGATACCCATATCCGTGAAATACTCATCCATTATAATATATTACCATTATCCGACTATTTAAGAGTTCTGCATAATAAAAAAATACATTCTCTTGTATAAATATACATTTTTTATCTATAATGGAAATATATGTAATTATGTAAAAACCACACATATTTTAACTAAAACGAGTATCTGTAATTATGTAAAAGAAATATAGGTAATTATGTAAAAACCACATATATTTTAACTAAAACAAGTATATGTAATTATGTAAAAAAATATATGTGCAATTATGTAAAAAGAAATCATTCTTCCTCAGACATATTTTCGCCTATTTCAAGCATACCATCTTCTCCGGCCTCAGCCTGTATGTCTGCCTGTGCTGCGGCAACCAATTTAGACTCTTCAACTGCAAGTGCCTTTTGCTTCTTTGTTAATTGTCTCTGCCTTTGTTCAATAAATTTCGCTCGCATCTGAGCCATTTCCATAGGTTCGGCTCTCCGAACAGTTTTTACATACTCAGACCCATCTTCATTTACTCTCACCCTTTGGATAGGTTTAACCGCTACACCACTTTCATCGTATTCGGTGCATTCCCTACATAATCCTTTAAAGTTAGTCTTTGTATCGCAATCAGGACATATCCAATTCGCCATTACTCATCACCATCTGTATCGCTACCATTAATTACATATTTGATAAAATCAGAAATATTCATTTCAACTATCGTATCAAATCCCATAGGCCCATCTTCAGCCACACTGATAGTAGTATTATCTCCATCATTTAAATCTTCTATAAATTCTTCAACTATGTTTGGAAAATAATCATCAGTATTGTCAAATCTATAAATTACTACTCCTGCTTTAGCATAATGTGAAAAACCAAGAGTTTCATTTTCTCTTACTATATTATCATCATTAACCTCAAAAGACCGGCTCTCAAACCACTTATTAAGTGCTTCAGGTTCCATCAATCTTTCAGTGTCGCTCATATCTATTGCTACTATTGCATCGGCCATGTTATCATTATCCTTGTTAATTGTTCGTTAGTCTGCTACCTATTTAATAGAATCGGTCAACCATAGCATATGCATCACATATGAATGCAACTGCATCCATCCCTACACTATGTAATACCACTTCATTATCCTCACCTTTCATATCTTTCAGTATATCTTCAAATACCTCTATGAAATTCTCCCTATTATATTCATAGGTATATGATTCTTCATCCACTTCAACCACATTAAGATTCAAACCACTAATTCTAACGGTTGCATTTTCCGCTAATATGGTGATTGTATTATCAAATGTTTTACCATGTGCAGCAGTTGTATAATGAATTTGACCCATAAGACCACCTAAGCCACCAAATTGAATAAGCCCTATATCTTCCACTTGATTATATTCATGTTCTGCATTTTTCATAATCATGGATAGG
>TARA_R110000824_G_scaffold207590_1_pt1 | contig 11041 bp, 7 predicted proteins | sample TARA_R110000824 | Tara Oceans TARA_R110000824 (sample SAMEA4397747) | marine metagenome | biome: Polar Biome; feature: [MES] marine water layer (ENVO:01000295) within the mesopelagic zone...; material: water (ENVO:00002006), including particulate matter (ENVO:01000060) such as...... | reverse complement strand
GAGTCTATTGTCTCATCTATCATTAGCTCAAAGGCATACTCCTTCGCCTTCTCTGCGGCGCTTTTAGAGAAATCTGATGATCCTGCGCCTAGTCCGCCAAATTTTGCAGTAGCCGTGTTATCGAACATGTCCTTCATGAAAGATTGATTCTTTATTGCAGAGAAAGAAAGAGCCGCTAGATCACCATCATTTTTCTCATAAAATTCGGCAATTTTTGTTTTTATTGTGTTATATGCTCTTTTCTCTTCGGAATTAAAATCCTTTTCAGGATCTAAAATTTTAGAATCAACCTTTTTAGATACAACATTAAATGCCTGCTCAATGAATCTGTAGTAATAATCATCATCATTTGTCTTATCGTTAAACCATAACCACTTAGAAACCCCATCGGGCTCTAATCCCCTCTTTATCCTCTCAACAATAAACTCAACAATTCCAGACTCAACATTGTCTTCGTTAAACTCAAATTGAGAAATTATAGGAACTGCTCTCATAAATGCTTCTGTGATATAAACTCTAGTAGCTGCGCGTAGGACGATATCGATATTTGCTATTGTAGAATTTTCAAATATTTTATCATATGGTGCCTCTTGTGTACACAACGGATCCTGTGAAAATCTCTCGTCTTGTTCCAGTTTCGATGTTAGCTGAGAAGCTTTTTGCTCAAGGTCGCCGAGAGTAAAGAGAGGGCCACGCGCAGGGTCACACCCATCTGGACTAGGGACAAATGCTTCTGCAATCTCTTTCCAGCCGGTATATTTAGGAGGTGCGACATAAAAAGGAGGAGGTACCAGATCCGGGAAGAGCCTTCCTAGTGGGCCGCCGTATGTTTCATTGTCAAGGAATATAATTTCTGGTCCATCTTGATTGTATCCATATGAAAAACCTGTTGCAATGTTAGCCATAACAGGATCACTAGGGACATCATCAGATACAATATTTGAAACATCCGGCTCTAAAAAGCCGGCTTCATCTGCGTCAGAATCGTCAATATCTATATTGGGGTTTGCAAATGAGCGCCCTGTTGATATCCTATTTGCGAGTCTCCTAAAAAATCCAGAAGTGATATCATCAAACTTTTTGCCGTCTCCGGAAGTAGAAAAATATGCCCTGACGGAATCAGCGGCCAGAGCGGTAGATGTCTCACTCTTATTACTGGAAGCGTCGATTATTGATTTAGAAATCATACGATAGAAAACTTCAGCTTGCCACGAATCATTAACATGATTGCTCATTGGAAGTTCATTGATGTATCGTCTTGTGTCTTTGTCTAAGTTCGCCTCCACTTTAAAGCTGTAGTCCGTCCAAGAATAGGCTTTTCCTGTAATGATTGGATCTGAGAATTGTCCTTCTGCATATTCATCTTCTTCTGGCGGGCTAGCCGTTGTGACCTTAATCCGAATAGTGTAGTCATTTCTTTTGCCGATAAACCCATCTTTGTCGGGGAGATTGTAATCATAAGCAAGATTAAAACTAAATGTAGGTTCGCCCTCATCGTTGGTGTCATGCGACGAATAGCTCAAAGATAAATCCGGAGTCATAATGTCGGGCACATCTATTAATTTAAAATCGCTAGAAGGGTAATAATCAATAAACCTTTTGCCCTCCGTTCTGGCCAATTCTTGCGAAGAATCGCTCCAACTGGACGGACTTGCTTCGCTAGACGAGAACTCTGCACTTCGTTTCCAAAATCCGCAGCAATCGAATGCGTTGCCCAACAAAAGTTGTTCAAGAAGGTATACCGACTCGGAGACTTCGTTGTCATCAACCTCTGATACCGTATGTGCTTGGGCACCTTTTTCAAAAACCCTTACAGAATAGCATGCTCGACGAAGCATGCCGGAAAGCTCTGCGGAATCACTGGTTGCGTTAACGCTATCTAAGCCATACTGCTTAATGAACGCGGAAACATATTTTTGCCTGGCCTCTATTCTTTCGGCGTTTATGGCTTCTTTCTCTTCGACATCGGCCTTGGCCGCGGCCAAAGAAGAATATCCAGAGGGTATGATTGCAGTTTTAAACTCAGGATTCATTGATCTAAATTTCTTGGCCATCCATGCTCCGACTGTCGGAGGAAAACCTCCTTGCGCGCCGGCGCCCAAATTTATGATCCAGCTCTGGGTGCCTGCATCTTGCCCAGATAATGTATTACCAAATTGATCGACAGAGCCGCCGCCATCTGGATTTTTGATAGAGTCATCACAGTTCCACCCAAAAATTCCCATTTGGCGAGCAAGGGGTGCTCCAAACCATCTAACCTTGGCGTTGTGCGCTGACCAGCGGCGGCCTTCAGTATCGGCCAAGATATTGTTAAGAACTCCATCTGAATCCATTAAATCTTTGATTACCCCTGTTTCTATAGGGGAAAGCAATAATGCAGAAACTGAAGAATTCGCTTGGCCATCAACAGGGCCCGGGTTGTTGGGATAAAAACCATCGACTGGGCATTCTGCGGAAGATTGGACAGGAGGGAAGTCAGCAAGGGGTCCGTTCATCAACATGTTGATGAGTGCCTGTAAATCTTGAATCGACTTATCTTTTAATTTATCAAGCTCTTCTCGGCACTCTTTCTTACTGAGTCCCTTCTTGGACAGAAGGCCACATTTTATATCCTCTATCCTAGCATATGTTCCAGGAGGACACGGGGAAACTGGAAGATCCGGAATATATCTCTCGAAGGCGTTGGCGGGGACAAATATATTGAGAGATCTGAAGAATTGCGCAATTGCAGCAGGATCTGAAAAGATATAACGAATGCACTCGGAGGTGGAAATTCTGGCCGTTTCCGCCGCTAAAGCAAGAGTTTCAGGGGTTGCATTTCCTTGTAATAGCTGCATAACTTGTTCTTGGGTCAGCATCAAAGATATGTCGTCTATATATTCTCCCATCTCTCCATTTGAAAGCAAAGTCAGACAATCAGAGTCTGGGCCTCCTAGTGCGGCAAAGAAATTTTTCATAGACTCGTTGAGTTGATCGGCAGAGGCGTCTGGACATAGATTTTCTAACAACAGGTTTCTAAAATGATCGCTGCCTTCATATAGATCAGCCAAGTTTGCCCCAAGCATCTTAAGGGCATCGCAGGCGGCGTTTAACAAGGAATTTATAAGGCCCTTAAGCATTGCAACAACAATAGCTACAACTGCTTTTTTCATGGCGATTTCGACGGCGTTCCAAAGCTGCTTGTGCAGATTGAAGTCGCTGAGTCTCCATCTATCCGCCAAGTGCGGCATGGTGATATCAAACACTTTGCCTCCAGCGATTTGACACATATCAAATTCAAGCGTATTCAAGAAACTATCAAGCTGTGGATCGAAAGTCCATGGAGGTGGCAACTTACAAGGAATAGTTTTGAAAAATTGCCCAATTATTCCACCACCAGGCGCTTTTGATATCATTCCAAAGAGAACATCGACACCGACAGCATCCAAAAGAAGGTTCCTGTATGCATCAAAAACCTCTTTTTGAACATCGCCCATGGCTTCTCCATAGGTCCCTCCGGCGCCGACTGAACCCTCTCCAAAAGAGAAGTCGTCCGTCTCAGGTGAATAAGCTATTCCCCAGAACTTTTCATCTCCCTCTAGGGCACTGGCTTGATCTGCCGGTGGGTATTTTAAATCATATAGTGCGTCTTCATATTCTTTTTCTAGAGCCTTCAGGGCATTATCGGACGCTTCTTTGGCCGGAGAATCGGCAGCAATGAGCGCGTTGGCCGCCAACAGATCATTGTATTTGGTACCATATTCATTTTGTATGGTTGATTCAGATTTTGTATATTCGGCATCCTCCTTGTATTGCTCGGACCAGTCATCCTGGGCGGTTTCACTCTGTACCGCATCTGCCCCTTCTCCTGCTCCAGTTTCGCCGGCCATGATGGCCTCATATGTCTCGCTGGTCGTCATACCGGGTGAATTATAAGATCCTATCTGGTAAGCCATTGTATCCCAAGGTGGGGGGAGATTTGCATACCTTTCATCGGACAGGGCCTGAATTCGATCTTTATCTTCTTGTGGTAGGCCGGCGATAACACCCTGCAAAACATAATCATTGGCCTCTAGGAGCCACGCTTCAACGGTAGCCTTCATAAAAGACTCCTGATCCATTCCCTGCATAAGGCAGTCGAGAGCCTTCATTATTAAGGCAATCCAGCCACAATAGCCCAATCTAGACATCAAAGTGTCCCAGATGGTGCCCATGGTTTCATCTGGTGACTTCTTTTTCTTTAGGATCGATTCCAGATATATGAACACTGAGTCTAAATAAGGATCTCCTTTTCCTATCTCAGATTTGGCGTCTTCCCATGTTTTGGATAGATCTTCGTCCAATTGGTCTCCGAGTTTAAAATCTTTTTCCTCCATCTGTTCCTGCGTTAAACACAAGTTTTCTGCTAGCCCACCGAGTATTGCGTCAGGTAAGGCTGAAAGTTCTGCCCCCAGTGCCTCCATCATGGCGCCAATAACACCTTCTTCGTCAAGAAGAGAATCTGCCAAACAAGCGCCAAGCGATGGATCGTTAAATAAATTTAAGTTATCTGAATCATAGGACACCTGCAACATTGGATATGTATACTTTAATACAAATTCTAGCCATGGGACGGGCTCACCAGCAGTCAGATCCTTGTCCATATCCGGGAGGGCGCCAACATAGTAAAGACTACGAGATGCCTTGAATGGACTCTTGCCGATCAATTTACGGAAAAACCCCTTGCCCTCTTCATCTTCGTTGCTGAATATTATCTCTGGACATCCTGGCTTATTGAAGATCATCTGTTTTAATCTTATTTTCGGACTTGTAACTGTGGTCGGATCTTCTGTCTCTGGCCGTATTTTTACATCAGGATCCTCTATCCCTGTCTCATTTGAGGAACTGTCATATGGCTCAAATTTAAAAGTTATCTTCTCCAGATCTGTCATCGACAACCCAGTTGCTTCATCAATTATTTCCATAACATTGTCGCGGAAGTGCAGCAGCATCTCGGCTTCGAACTCAAGATCTAATATGGCAGACTTGTTTCCGTCAATTGTTTTAAGCATCCCCCCTTCCAGATTTCTCCACTTTTCTAGCTGTTTTTGATATAACCTAAATCCGCCGGCGTACAGGTATAAACCCAAAAATGAGTCTCCTGCGGCTCTCTTGAACATGGGCTCAAAATCTTCTCCAGTAAAAGTAACCTCATAATCAGTTTCAAATGGAGTATCCGGATCCGTAACGAGCTTTGTCGGCACCCTTGACCACGCTTCGGCGTCGATGCATACAGCAATCTTTGTTCGCGCTTTAAGCTGAATTGGTACCGTATACCTGATCTCTGTATAATCCAACAATTCCTCAACTACATCTCTCTGCTCTGCTCTTAAAACATAGCCTGGTACCGGATCCGGAACGGCGATTGCGGCTCCTATGCCGACTATAAGGCCTATACTTGCTCCGATGACGGCGCCGATGGGGCTGCCGGCGAGGCCTATTGCCGCGCCTGTGGCGGTGGATCCGAGTATGGTTACCGCTTCGGTAGTGGTGTCTGTTTTATAGTCTTCTTTTTCATAATAATATACTGTCGCGACTGAGGCCTTGTTGTGATATTCTAAAAGGTTTTTAATGCCTATCCTCTTAATATCTTCCTGTTTTTTAGTTGGATTCTTTAATTCCGAAACCGTATGGCCGCCATTCTGGGGGGCTGCAATTTCTAACATATAACAATATGTACAAGTCTTTCCGTCAAAATAAGTATTACCAGGAGTCATGAGAGTATAATCTGGAACATAAGCGTTTGGATTTGGACGACAAACTGGACATTCCACAGGCTCTGCGCCATTAATTGATATCGGATCACACTCTAAAAACCTAAATGCCTCGACCTGAGAATCGAGATCGCCTGTGGCGCCTGAGACTGGATCTGGGGGGCCTGTAACTATTGGTAGCTTGTCTTTTCTTTTCTTTCTTTTTGCTGCGCTGGGTCCGGCCGAAAAAGCTCTCTGATCTTGAGCGAAGGAATCTAAGCTGGTCTTGTTCTGTATATTTTTTATTTTAGGCATTTCTAATTTGTCCTATTGTAACGGCTATTGATATACACAGGGCTGGCGCCTGGCATCAGATAAGTACGATTGATCCACCCTAGTCGTTTTTCGTGTATACTTAGTGCGCCAATGACGCCCGTATTTATTAATACACTGTTTGTCTGTACTGCCCCAATGGCGGCCGGATTCAAAGAAGACACGACGGGGGCGCCCCAATTACCGATACCAAGATATGGATTTGTACAAAGTACAGTGTTGATAGTCGCTTGTCTGAGAGCTAACTCTTTAACTATATTATTTAGAGACCCCAAAGAATCAAGTATCTTTGATAGGGACTCTGCAAGATTGTTTCCTTTTGGGATTGGCTGCAAATACATCTGGGTAGGTTCCAATACATCGTCCCCACTCCAGGCGGCTGGGAAATCTCTATTTCCAGCTATCAAGTCGATGCCATATGTAATGCCGATGTCTCCGTATAGAGATGTTTTTTGTTGTGGTCCGCCACCTGTAACTATTTTTATACCCTTATTGGCCATGATCCTTACTGAGTCTGCCTTTATTCCTATGGCCGAATCCGTCATGGACCTGCCGACAAAACCCCTGCATATCCCAAAGTAGTCATCGATGTCTGCTCTCTGTGATATGTAAATTCGAGCCGCGTCACCGGGCATGCCCGTATTCATGCTACCAAAATTCTTTTCAACCGCCATCTCGTGGTTCGGGCCATGGCCCTGAAGACCAACAACAAGATCTATGGCGCCGGCTCTGGTGTGCCCCTTTCCTCCATATCCCGAAGTTGGGCTAGCCGATCTATCTCTGCCTACAATGATCCAAGCGTTGTTGGGTGTGCGGCCGCGTTTGGTGTAGTTTAATATTTCTTCACTTGTATACTCTAGCGGTTTGTTGGGTGTGCCTGTGCCCGGAATCTTCCTATTATATGCCGGTACCGATTCCGAAAGAACACCATTGTTCTTTCCTTTTTGTATATGTTCCGCTCTCTGTAACGCCTCAAGGAGTTCGGGCGCCGCACCATCAAAAGGGCTTATAGATTTTTTCGTCCAGTTTTTGAAGTCGTTGAGTAACTCTTCTGGAGTTTCTGATTCAGCATCTTCCTGTTCTGCGTCCCATCCGTCCTTTAAATCTTCCTCCTCTCTAACATCTGCGATATCTAGCGGCTCTTCATATCCTGGTGGAGTTCCATCGGTTGCGTTTGGCGTATCCGGCTCGACTTGATCTTCGCCGGGAATGATGACCATCCCAGCTTGATAATCGATATTGTTGCTGGGGGACGAAGAACCTCCAGATGCAGTTGGAGACACATCATCTTTTTCTGCGTTTGGATCATACTCACCCGGTCCCCACTTTGTCTGTACTGCTTTATCTCCCGTAAGAGCAAGGGATGACTCATATAGGCCTCTCGCGGTCTCAATATCGACCTGAAGGGTCTGCGCGAACTCTTTTAGTCCTTTTTCATCATAGTATATATCGCCCATTTTTTAAACCTTTATTGTCCTTATACTTCGTCAGGGGTGGTCGGAATATTCGTACTGACCTGTGCCTCAGCACTTATTTGAGCTGCCGACTTATAGTTAGGATCCACAGACTCCCGATCCTCTTCGGGCCAAGCAACAAGCCACCCAGACTCTTCATATCTTGCTATCGCCTCTGCTTTAGTCAAATCCTTGCCAAGTGGTGGCGGGGTCGGGAGAGCATCTTCGTCAGCCTCCGGGCAATCTGATCGGCCTTCTGTTCTAAACCTTAAAAATTCATAACCAGACCAGCCCGCGGGGTTTACTGATATTATAGACACCCTGCCGGGTCTGCCGTGGGCTCCTAGAATTTTCATATATTTTCCGTCCCATGGTGACCAAACTATAGACATGTGACCCTTATAAAAGGGTATCAGTGGGCCGCCGGCCTCTACGATCTCCTTTTTGTTGCCGGGCGAGCCATAGGAAAGAAAATCACCTGGCTTGGCATCTTTATAATTATGGACTCTGTACCCGCAGTCGAAGTGTAAAAAAACCTTCTCCAAGACGCCGGCGGTACCGTGAATTTCATGAAACCAGAATCCGCTGTCCTTGTACCTATTGATCATTTTATAAATGGTGATATTTCTTTCTGGCATGCCAGTTTCTTTGTTTTCTTTCCATCCTTGTTTAAGCAGTCTACTGTGTTTTGACTTCTTTCCGTCGAATGACCAAAGTGGGCTTTCTTGTATATCAAACCCCAAATCTCCAAAAACCGTTGACAAAAAAGATGTACAAACCAATCCATCTTTTCGATCTTTGGCCTCTTCCTTGACTTGTTTTGTCGATATATAATCTGTCCCCCAATACTTCAGTGCGAGCTTAAGGACATCGTTGCCAGAACATATATCTTTGAGTTGTTCCGGTATCGGACCAACGGGAGTTACCGGTACATCCTCCATGTCTGCCTCCTCCATAATTTCCTTGATACTGGGATCCTCAGCGGCCCACTCTGGTATCTTTCGTGGTCGTCCTCCGTTGAGAACCTCCACAACCGATCCGGGAGAGTCACCGAAAAAATTAAGCCGACTATCAAATTTAAACTTAATTAAAGAGCCGGGGACAAGAGAGAATTTATCCTCCCAATCTCTTATCAGTGGGAGTCTTTTTATATATTCCTTTCTTTTTATGGGATTGGGTTCGGCTAGCGGATTTCCGAAGTTCTGGTGGATCGCAGGCGCCATTACTCTATAGCCCTTGTGCTGCCCTATCTGCTTGGGCGGCACATGTGTGAAATAATCTATTTCGGAGAAAACGGGGGTCTCCTCTATGGCGCACACTATTCCAAATTGAACTGCGCGGCCGTCGATGGATTGCGGTTTAAGGTTTTTTTTAAATATTTCGCCGATGACTTCCATAGTATTATGCGTGAAGTCAAATTCTGTAAGTGTCGGATTGTCCGGATCAAAAAACTCAGCGCCGAACTCCGGATCGTAAGATAGTTCACTGGGAGATTGCAATGTAGAGTTTGCAGCGTTATTGAGCATGACGATCATTTCGGCGCGGGCTTTGTTCGTATCGTTATTGCTGTCTTCAATGAAAGAATCATACCGGCTGGCTGGATGGTCGACTTCAATGGGAAGTCTCTCATCATAGTCAAAATGTCTAGTTCTACTAGAAGCTTTGTCTTTTTTCTTTTTCTTGCCGAACGCCATAAATTTATTCCCCCTCTTTGTCTTGCAGCATATCAAAAATATCAGCCTTATCATCTTCTGATAATCCTTCTGATAATCCTGCTTGTTGCTTCTGAATGATGGAAGATACTTTTACAAGCTGCTCGTTTGAGCGCTGGAGAGTTTCCACATACTTGGCCGCCGTTTGGCCGGCAAACTTATGGTTCTCTTCGTTCTTGCCAATATAGCGGATTACATCATCAAGAAGCTCTTTGGTGACCTCGCGGTCATCCTGAATGTTCTTGATTGCTTCTCCAAGGTAGTGGTCTAAGTCTTTCATAAGTCGCCTTTATCCCAGTTGCATCGGAAAACTCTATACTTGGCCCTCATACTGTTTAGGCTGTTAACAACCTGTTTTGTATTAAGTCCAGTAATCTCCCTCATATACAAGTAAATAGCTTTCTTATTGAAAATTTCTATATTATCGGCCTCATCAAAAAGCATCCGGATGGCGTTAAGAACCTTTTCTTCGTTGGGCTTCATATCTTCGTGCTCCCAAGAGTCTATTTCTTCGCGAAGCAGGCCTAAGAATTCTTTTGCTTCTCGATCTTTAGCATAGGGATTCGTGATGGAGATGTGTTTAAGTTCTAGCTCTTTTGATAGCTCCGAAAGCTCAACCTCCGTTCTTCTCTTCTTGCTTCTCTTTTTTGTTTGGTGGATAAACCAGTTTTTGGTAATCACGCTAAAATAAGAAAAAGCCTTAGACCCTCTGTTGGGATCGTATTTACTAAGAATAGTTATGAGCCATATTTTGCACTCATCTCTAAGCGCATCAATATTTGGAAGAGTAGTGAATTTATAAGTAAACACTATTTTATCAACCATCTCGTTAAAAGCTGGTTGTATATATTTTACATACAGTTCTGTTCTTTCTTTTATGCTTTCGGTCTTAACATATTGTAAGATTGCATCCTCATGTACCTGAGTAAAATACAGTCTTTTTGTTCGTTTTTTGCGCTTCCTCTTGGGTGGCGTAGGTAGCTTCACCACCTTCGTTTTGTCGGTCGTCGTCATAAACATCTATCTCCTCTAAATTTTCTTCTTCTTCGTCTTCGTCCAAAAGCGTGTAGATTTCTTCGAAATCAGCAAGAGTTTCAGAATATTCTCCGACATGTCGGATTAGACCGCCGAGAGTTTCATCTCCATAGAAGGCTTCCAGTTCATGGACAGACTTCAGGTGATCGCGGAAAGAGATAGTCTCTTCCACTAGATCACCGAGGTTTTCTGAAATGAAGCGGAGGCGAGATACAAGATTTCTTAAATACCAGACAAAGAATACATTAAGTAGTAATGAGGCAATCAATGCCCCACCTAACACCAATAACACTCCTAGGTTCATCTGTCAAGCTCCTCTTTCATTTTTTTCTTTTCTTCTTTTACTTCTTGCTTCGCATCGCGGATAAACTCTTTTACAAGTTCACCAGTTTTCTTATCTGTCGATGCTTTGCTTTTGGTAGAGTAGGCCGCGGATGGGATTCTAAACAGAGAACCATCGGTAGCACACTCATCACAGTTTTGAAGCTTCACGAACATTCCGTGGATGGCTTCAAAAGCGTGATCACACTCTTTGCATCTGTAAGTATACTTAGGCACTTACTCCTCTTCCTCTTCTTCGGCGCCATGGCCAAGCTTAACAAGGGGCGGATTCATTACTATAAGCCCATCTTCGGAAAGACGAAATCTAAAGCCCTTGAGCACTGGGACGATATCGCTTTGTTCTAATAGTGATTTTTGCAGGGCCATCATTAACGCACCCAGCGCTTGGTCAGATAATTGCATTTCATTCATTTTATTTCTCCTTTGATCTTTTTAAGATCTGATTCATACATCA
>TARA_R110000824_G_scaffold164685_3_pt1 | contig 11043 bp, 6 predicted proteins | sample TARA_R110000824 | Tara Oceans TARA_R110000824 (sample SAMEA4397747) | marine metagenome | biome: Polar Biome; feature: [MES] marine water layer (ENVO:01000295) within the mesopelagic zone...; material: water (ENVO:00002006), including particulate matter (ENVO:01000060) such as...... | reverse complement strand
AAACAGACCATCGTCCGGCATTATCGTAGGAGGGTTCAACTCTTTTATTATTTTTGTTGTCACAAGCGTATTGATGGTTGCACCAACAGGTAACTCTAAAAGACTATCACTGTCATCAAATTGTGACCTATCTGCGTCTTTGTCATATATTGGATTGTATGACTTAAAATTTTCACTATCCAACATAGATCTGTGCAAATGTGTTCCATAAAGTATTTTTCTGTTAAGTTCTATGTCTTTAGATAATATATCTCTCATATCACCAAGAGTCGCTAATAATGCAGTATTGGGAACACCATTTTTAAGGGTGCGAAACCATGCATCGAAGAATACGCCGCGGTTGAACAAGTGATGTGCTAATTCTTCTGCACGATTACTAATATCAACCACCCCTACTGACGCGGCTCCTTCAATATAATATTTAACCGACCTAAGTTCTATACTTATATCATTTATGATATTAGATCTTCCATCTTTGAACTTTTTTGACCCTTCAACTTTATCCCACTCTTCTTGAAAACTAGCAGATTGGTCTGCTGTTAGTTGACTAAAATTCACTTCTTTCTTAATTTCTTGATCTATAAGTTGTTTCAATTTATTAAATAAAGTGGTAAGTTTTTGAATAGAACGGGTGCTCTCTAAAATATAAACAAGGTTCGCATCGCGTTGGCCGCTGGAGGTGCCTTCTTTATTCCAAACAACTTTGGCATTCTCTATGATAATTTTCTTTATTCTATTAACATCTTCAATATCTACTTCTGTATCAATTGTAGAAAATGTTGGTGTTTGTAAATCCTTCAATACATTTTTTGAAAAATCACTTGTTCTCTTGAAGACTAGTTGAGAGAGAACGCTTGATAGAAACGTTAGATTGCAACGCAAATGGCTTTGCTGATCCAAGGAAAACCTAAATTTTTGTAGAGACACAATAGAAGTCATCCAATAACCCTTGTGATTATCGTTCATATTAACTCTTAACTCAGGACTTCCTCCAACACTCGTTACAATCGGTGGTTTTATAAACTCGCCCATTTTTGTGCTAGTCCATCCATGCATGATTAAGAAGTTTTGATTTAAACTATACAAAGACGTATATTCAATTTGTTCCTTGAAAATGTCAACATCTGTAACCACAAGTTCCATATCGTATTTTGATAGAAACGACTCCCTTGTTCCTCTATTAACTTTGATGGACTCTATTCCAACACCACCTTTAAAATTGGTCGATGAAATCTGCGACTCCAGTTTTGCTATTTCTATTCCGGTGTAATAAAATTCATTAGGCCGCGGTTTCTCTTTATCTGTAACAATGATTTGAACTGTGTCACTCTTTCTGTTTGATTTCAAATATTCAACCATCGGTTCGTTGTTTCTAATTCTTATCGCAGGGTTTGCATACTGAAGATCCGTTTCCTTGCTGTCATATAAGGCATAGAGTTGCACAAAAGGAACAAGGTTTGTCAAATCAACATTGTTGAATTTTAGTTTTTCATTCCATCCTTTTATGATATCATCTAAAAATTTGCTTTTGACTACTGGCATTAAGAAATACCTCTTTCAATAATTTCGTAGATTCTGTTTACGTCTGTTGGTATTCTGATTTTAGTTCCTGCAATCATGTTGTTTCCGAAAGGGAATACAAAGTCATTTAATAAACAAATGACCCACCATAATCTACCATCACCTAAATATTGCACAGCAAGTGCATCCATTCGTTGAGAATCATTCAACACGATAATGATATCGCTATCACTTCGCAACTGATCAGCTGTAACTTTAGGAAAAGTCTCTAACCTTTTTTTGTTAGATTCTTCGTCGATGATCTTTCTAAAGTTACTGTATCTTGAAAGTGGCATTGTTGTTCCTTTTATTAAAGTTCGTTATGGGATTGGCCGTATCAAGGCGGCCCGTATCCAATGTCACAACCGCGCTCTGGCGTCGAACTGGTCGTCGGATTCTCTCAATATGTTTCTATTACCACCTACACTGGAGTTTTCATCAAGCAAATTAACGTATGTTGAATTAAGTACCTTTGTAGAATTTCCATCCTTATGACCTTGTATTAACCTACCGCGTTCCCCAGTTTTACCAAACACCCCCGCGGTCATACCAGAGTAGAAGTTGTAATTACGATCTGGATTGTCATCGTGGATAACCATGTAACTCATTTGAATCTTGCACGCCATAGGAATACGAATACCTTGTGTCATTTCCCATTTACCACCTTGACCTAAAGCATTCCAATCGTATGTTAGAGACTGAATGTAACCGGGCAGACCGACATACAAATCACCAACAGTCATTCTTAGCAGCGGCCCATTCGATAGTCGTGGTTGATCACTAGTTCTAGTTTCATACTGTCCATATGTTTGTTGAGCCAACCAACTCACGCGTTCCCACAAGTTTTGCAACGATCTCATGTCTGGAGCATGTACCATGAATGACAAATCAATACTACGCGTTGTGTTTGTGTATGTTTGGACCTGTTCAGTTCTTCCAAAAAAATGTTTTGGTTGCCATGTAGGAGCAAAACTTTCATTCAGATTATCTATAGTAGCTTGCAAATAACATACTTGTTGAAAAGGTCCGTCTTTTGGCCCGGCGACTCGGTTTTCTGTCGTGAACAAGAATGGAAAGTATTGAAGATCACCGTATGTTTCATGGACAACCTGCTTATCGCCAGCATTATTGCTCTCACGTTGTCCGCTCTGGCCGTGATCAGCAGGATATTGATAATAATCTTCGATGTTTTCCACAGCCGGCCTTAATGCTCCGGCTCCACCACCACGGACTGAGTCCGCGATATTTTGTGTGAAACCCCGAGCCTTCATGTCATTTGTCATACGCGTTTGGTCGTGGCCTTCATGTGTAAAGATTTCCTTCGGTTGACCTGCCGAAGCACGGGCGGTATTAAGTACACCACCCTCTCCTTGGCGTTCAATGTCCTTGATAGCAACGCCGGAGATGGCCCCCTTATCAAACCTATCAGGATCACCCCCAGCCGAGGTAATAAGAGCTATACTGTCTAAAGGGGGACGTACAGGGTTGTTTATGTACGTGTTACTATATGTAGCAAACGTAGAAGTGCCTTGTTCTGGAATTACGGTTGTTACGCGGCTCGGCCAGCCACCTGCAGCAATACTATTTAGTCCAGTCGATGGCCTGCTGTCGCGGGGTGTGTTAGGTGGCAACAACACATTTTGTTGTAAGTATTCATTCAAACTTGACTTAGCATGAAATGGCTGTGTTATACGATTGAAACCGGGAAGATATGCACCAACAATATCTTGTCTGATGTTTTCCAAATCATTTCTAGCTTGACGCAATTCATCGGCAGGATCACCAAACATGGAATCTAATACACTACCCAAAAACGCGTTGGTGTTGCTTAGATCGTCTAAGCTAATCCCCCCCGCGTTTCTATCAAATGACTTACCCCAACTCTCACTACCCAACACTTGTCCTTCATTGAATTTATTGCGAGCAAGAACACTTAGTTCCTGATTGCTAGCACGCTCTGCTGGATTGTCGGTGTTTTGTAAAAATGAACGTCTATAACCTCCACCAAACCTATATCTGTTTGGACCTGTTTGTCCAGCAGCACTATAGGCAGAGTGATCTGATCCAGGCAGGGTTGATAAGTTCAAATCGTTATCATTACTATATGAATTTTGCAACTGGGCGTGTGTTGTCCCAATCGGCGCGGCTTGTTCTACAGAAACTTTAGCAATACGTTCCCAATGATCTATCATGTAACGAATCTTACCCCGTACAGTCTCTGATTCTTTGCTTATAGGATCGTATACACTTTTCCAAGGGTTTGATGGTTGATGTTCATTTCTTTTATATGGTTTAGATGAATTAAATAATTGCAAAGTCTTTTTGTTATTAACACTTCTGCCCTCCCCGGATTGATTTAAACTAACAATCCTGTTCATTTCGGCCACGCGAGTGTGTGTTAGACCGTTATGTTTTCTAACAGTTGGGTTTGAGGATTCCAACACCATCTCATCCCGAGAATTATAGGTTTCACGTTCATCAGTGTATATGCTATCATTGGTATCGTATGCAGTGGAATCTGAAAAGATATCAGATGCATCCTGAATGTCCGTAAAATGATGGCTCCATAAATCTATGAGTGCCAGTCCTTGTGTATCTAGTTTTTTTCTTGTTGTTGCCACTTATTATCTCCTACCCAAGAGCTAATTCTTCTTGATTTTCTGATACCAATCTTGCAACTTCTCTACCATCCATATCAACTCTAACATCTGTTGTTCTGTTGTTCAACGAATTGCTGATCTGACGTAGTTCATGTAACATTAGTCGTTGATCTTCGACCGATCCTTCACCTCCTCCACCACCACCACCGAATGAACCGTTGGCCCGCATTCCACCGCCACTCGCGACCGATGTAGCAAAACTATTTCTACCATTGACACCTGCCGCGGATCGTGCACCCGGTTTTGCTGCCGAAGCGCGACCGTCACCAGCACCTTCATCTATCTCAGCTTGGAATGCTGCAATAGTTTCCATAGGTGATTGTGGTAATTGACTAGCAACTTCCGCGTTATTCATTCCAATAAGAGCCCACATAAGTGCTTCAACATCTTTTGGTTGTGATTTCACACCGGCAGCATCTAATATGCTAGCCATCTCCTGCATGGTTTTTTGTTTGGAGCCTTCGTTAACACTACCATCTGCATTTATTATCGACTTCATCAAAGTATTACTGGCAGAGAACGTAGACAGGGTTCTGTTTCCTTTTACAGCGGCCTTGAAGTTCTTCATAGCAGCCTTACGTTTCTTGGACTTACTGGCGCCTTTACCAAGCATTTTCATTGCACCACCTACTACAATTTTACCCGCCGCACTACCAACAAGATTGGCCAGCGCTGGTGGCACACCCATTCCTATTAATCCTGCTGTGGCGGCCATACCAACACCTTGAGCTGCAGCACTCGATAAACCAGAAACAGCTGCGTCCTTAAGACTACCACCAGCCATTAGAACGCCAGCTGCATCACTTAATCCACCCATGGCAGCACCCTTAGCCATTCCACTGGCGCCACCCATCTCTTTCACATACGTATCTTTCATGTATTTTTTGCCGACCCGCGGGTCCATCTTCTCGAGCCTGTCCATCGCGCCAGAGGTACGCTTTGCAAAACCTTCGTTGAACTTATTCATATTACCCACTAGGTCTTTCCCACCTTTAGTCCCTAAACCAAAACGGGCAAGACCAGACATACCACCTTTCTTGTAGGCAGCTTTGCCACCTGTATACAATCCTTTAGCTTGTTGATACGTTTGATGTATTTTCGCCGCGTCGTCGAGCCACTTAATATTTGTTTTTAATGTTCCGGCTAGAACATCTTTAGCTAAATTCTTCAAACTTTCCATACCACCTTTGAACATCCTGTCACCTATACTGCCTATAGAACTACCACTACCACCACCACCTACGCTCGCTGGGCCACGGCCAGACAAACCATTCAAGGTTGTAGTGAGTCCCCTTGTGTTTGCCTCTTCGGCTTCAAGAACAGTCATTTGTTGGTTGTGTTCTTTTCTGTGCATACGTCGTAGTTCTTCACGACTGGCATTCGCGGCTGTTTCAAAGTCTTTAGTTCTTTTTCTTATAACCGCAGGATCACTGGCACTGGCATACATCGCGTTGGATTGGGTTCTTTTAGAAACCTGAGCCTTAACGAAGGCTTCAGACCTGTTGTCACGTCCTGTAACGGTCCCTATGGCGTACCCCGGTACACCGATAGATGATAACTCATTCGCTACACTGGCGGCGACTGGCAACCCTTTACGGATACGTTCTGTGGGTACAACAATTTCCGACCGGCCTTCTTCACCGATCATTGCTACTGTTGGTGAACTATGCACACCACCCATAGCTCGTCGTACTATGCCTCCCGACCTACTATGACTTACGGCCTCTTGCGCTGCGGTTCGTTCTGGAGTGGATTTGGCTCCGTCATCGAATATTTTCAGATTGTCCCAAGCGTATTGAAGCGCTTCAGCAAACATATCGGCAAATGGCTGTGTTATATACACAATCAAGGCTTTGATTTTACCACCAATACCTTCGGCTTTATCAAATGCCACTCCCATTCCTTCACCCCATTTTTTCATAGAGGCTTCAATAGTTGACATTCCATCAACAATATCATCATTTAAGAGAACGCCAATAGATGTAAGAACAGGCTGGATGGCCTTCATCACAATACCCTTGATTCTTTCCCAAATGTCCATACCACTTTTGAGAAGATCGTCCAACTTCTTTCGTTCGTTACGTTCTTTCACAAGATCAAGGTTGCCAGATTTACGCAACTTAGTCATTCTTAACAAGTCATCCATCTTTTGACCACCAAACTGTTCAAGCTCGGATTCGATGATTGTGCTTCTTTTACCAGAGGCTTCATATGCTTCAACAGCATCCAAAATCATATGCTGGTTATCAAGCCAGTTTCCAGTCTCTGCATTGATTGCCATCATGTCAGCACGCATACTTGTGCCTAACATATTGTTGATCTTAGCAATTGATTCTGAAGATCCTTCAAAGTCTAGGATGAATCTCTTACCACCCTCTTTCAATGCCTCAAATGTTGTTCCTAATTTTTGTGCCTGAATTGATGCAGCACCAACTTCTTCCATCGTCTTACCCATTGACATAGCGGTCAAAGCAGCACTGGAAGCAAGATCTCTCATAACTAACGAAGCTAATGCACCGTTTTTCTCTGCAAACGATTGCATAGAGGCATTTGCAGCTTCTACTTCTTGAGCAGTCATACCCATGTTGATAGACATTGTAGTGAATAAGTCAGCTGATTGTTTTGCCGTTAACCCAAATGCCTTTTGTAGTTTTGCGCTTACTACAACAGCTTCACTGGTGATCTTGTTCAAACCACCCATCTGTAAGGCTAATTCGCCAGCTACCTCATTGAGTTGTTCCATGTTAAGCAAGAATCCAGCTGTATCTTTTTCAGCTCCTTGCAAGACGGATACGTATCCTTGAGCCGCTTTTGTGCTTATACCAAATTGTTTCGCAACGTCGGCTGTAAATTTATTTACGCGCAGAAATTGATCTGCAATTGTCTTAAGAACCTTTAATCCTATACCTAACATACCTAACTTACCAGCCAGTTTGCCAATACCTGCTCCAGCTGCTGCCCCACCCCTCTTGAGGCCGGAGAGCGCTGACCCCATAGCGGTATTATGTAACTTTAGGTTTCGTATGCTTTTTGTTTGTTCTTTGTTTAGGTTCTTAAGATACTTGTATTCCTTGTTTCTCCAAGGCAACATCTTTGTCATAATATTTAATGTTGCATTGGCGTTCTTTTGTTGATTTTTTGTCCTCGCGAGGTCTTTTTTGTGTGCTTCAATCTGAGTGTTTATAACATTTGTGTAAGTTTGCATGGTTGAAGCCCAATCACCAGAGTGTTTTGCAATAGAATCCGCAAAATCCTTGGTTTTCAAACCACCAGACATTTGCTCAAACTTACTACTAATATCAGGCATTAATTATCTCTTAATTCTTTTTCTTGGAATGAATATTAGAGTTTGTGCTCTTTGGTTCCTTGACTATTCTTTTGTTCTTTTTTCTTTCATCTTCTAATGCCTTACGCAGAGTAATGCCAGGGGCAATCTCTTTATCCATATTTTTAGTATACGCAAGTGCATACTTGTTAGCACGTTTCTTGTGCTTATCACGGTATTTCTTATCTTCTCTGTCTATAACACCATCTTTAAAGTCATTCCATATGGAAGAAAGAAATCCTACACCTAACAAACTTTTGAATAATCCTTTACCTGCCATTTTATATCTCCGCTATGTATTGCTTCTAAATAAATATCCCCCTATTAGAATTTTAATAGAGGGATATCAAATAAACATTAACGTCTTTGTGATCCAGACCTGTGTTGTTGTTGTAATTTTTGTGCTTCCTTTGTTGCTTCGTCTTCATTAGCTTGTGTTTCGTTGATCTTACTGATCCACCAACGTCTAAGGAAAACAGGCATATTTATTGCATCCATATAGGTAACTCTACCATGATACACACAGTTAAACACCTCTGTATAAATATAGTTCTTTGCCTGTTGGAATCTTTCAGCAGGACTAGTCGGCGTCAGGCCAAAAAAAGCTGACCGTAATCGGAATGTCAACCTCCTGACTAACGCCACACATGTTACAAGTATAATCTTGTTTCATAATAACATCTGGATCGTTAACCTCAAGGTGTTTTCTAAATGATCTGGAGTCTCTTACTGGCATAGCATCAACATACTTGCTGATAAAACCTAAATCAGCTTCTCCATTCACCGATACGATCTGGTGCTTGAGTCTAGTAGTGATGTTCTTGTCAATAGGAGAGTTTGTAGCTTTCTTAATTTTTTCTTGTGCTTCTGAAATTTGTCGTTCCTCAAGTGAATTCAAAAACTTGAACGTAACATTGTCTCCAGAAGGTAGTTGAAACTCAAATCTGTTCTCACCTACAACAACAGGTTCCAACTCCAATGGATTCATCTCTAGAGTAGACATATCAAAACTATGCTTAACATCTTCTCCACAACCCGGGCAACTAATCTCAACATCATACTCTGGCCCGTAACCACTTACTCTAAGGTAGGTAAGAATAGCATTCTTATCACCCGATAAAAGTTCCTCTGGCTTAATTGACTTATCAACCAAACAATTAGACAACAGTGAATCAATTGCCTTACCAGTTCTTAGTAGTGAACGAGATGTTAGAATATCTTCGTCTGCTGCTGTAAGGTGACGAACTTCAACTTGTTCGACATTATGTAGTGCAGTTCCTACAGGATACACCTTACCCAAAGATGGTAATGTAACCATATCCTTTGGAGCTAAAAACAATTCACTGTCTGGGCGAGAGTGAGAAGTTTGTGGTGCATGCAACGGTTCTTGTTGTGGTTTCGGTGTCTCCTGCAAATCCTCAAATTCATCATTCTGAACTTGTAGATCGTTAATATCACCTACTTGTGTTTCTTCTTTCATATCTTTTCCTTTCAAAACTGTAAACAAAACAACTATTGTTATTTAATACATAATAGATATGATTGTATACAAAAAAAATACCCCCACCTTTCGGCAGGGGCATTTCAGTTAAGCTGTAAAAGTTAGTAACTAAGAATACACTCGTCAGGACGGACAGTAATTTCTACGCTAAGTGGTTCACCACTTGTCATATCATATTCACCGAATGTTACGTTCGTACACCAAGCTCCTTTGATCTCCCATTTTTCAACAGCGGCACCAACTGGATCAAGGGCCATGAGGTCAAAGTTCTTCTTATAAAATGCAGCATACCCATCTCTACCAGAAATAGTTTCGTGTTGTAAACGAATCCATTCCATAACCTTCTGAGCGGCAGACGGAGCAATTGGGTCGTAAAGACTCAATGTCATTTCACCCCATTCGGCTTTACCAGCAAGATACCGCTTTTGATTCAAGTAATCAATAGTGATAGCTTCTTGTGTAAACGAAGGTCTAGAAGCTGATCTTGCGATGAACGCAGGAAGAGCATCATCAGCAAACTGAAAGATAAATCGGTTTGCTCTTTTAGGTTCATAGGTATCTGCCAACATTGTGTTCACTTCAAAAGGTGCGGGCATTATTCATTCTCCATAATAGTAATTCTATAATAAATATCATCATAGTTAATTTTTGGATGGTAGCCGGAACCACCATCCAAAAATATTATTCACTAAAGGTTGCACCTTGCGGTGTAACGTTAAAGTCAAAGATGATAATTTCAGCGACTGTTGTTGGCTTCAAGTAAATCTTACCCTTCATTGTGTTTCTATCAATGAGGTCTGGAGTCGTAGTGGTTTCATCCAACACAGCTCTAAATTCAGTAAGACCCTGAGCTGATTGGACAGTGCCAAGATAATCATTGACCTGACTTAACAGCTTCTCGCGAACGGACACAGTATTTGCCTCAAAGAGGAACAGACGAGACAGACCAGCGATTGTTTTACGAACCTCAATAAGCATTCTTCTAACATTCACGCGATCAAGAACAGATGCCTTCTTCTGCAATGTCTTTTGACCAAATACAACAATACCTTGACCGGGGAAAGTAGCGATTGGATTAACATTCTCACTATACAAGTCATCACGTTGAGACTGTGTTAGTCTACGTCTGACTTCGATAACGTTATCCATACTACCACGATTGAATCCAGCAGGAGCGAACCACGGTTGACCAACTCTATCGTTGAATGAATACACACCCATCATTTCTACCGACGGCGGCACCCATACCAACTTGTCATTGTCCACATCGTTAATACGTGTCCAAGGGAAGTAGGTAGCAGCGTAGTTTGAATCATACTTCTGACCCTCTGTAATAGCGTTAGCAACACTCAACGCAAGACCAGCACCAGTTGTCGAAGCATCGGCAATATCTAATAGATAGAAGGCATCAGCACGACGTTCAACCATTTCAATAGCACGATCAGGAATGTTACCACCACCGGAACTGTGAGCACCGGGGATAGCCAAGAGATTGAAATCAACTTCATCGGCGTTAGACAATGTCTTGATAGCAATATTCAAGTCACCTGAAAGAGTACCCGTGTCAGTGGAAACCATGGCCTCCAACAAATTACCACGTTTATCGAAACCATCCCAACCATCATAGAAAGGAACAGTGAATCGAACCTTATTGGTTGTTGAGAAGTTTCCACTATTGCTTCCAAGTATATCAACTCTTGTGAAAGAAGTAGTGTTGGTTGAACCACTGTAGTCAGCATCGTTGACGAACATAAGTATACCATCGTCAGCAGATGTTGAACCAGAAGCGGATGTTACAGTTTTCTTCAATCTGTCAGCGATACCAACATTATCAAAATCAATACCAACAAACACACCAGCGTCAACAGTGCTGCGTATATTTAAATGATTTGTTTTCGTCGGTAACACTGGTGGGAAAGATGAACCAGATACAGATAGATTACTCTTTGGAAGAGCTGCAAGTTTCGGCACACCCTTGAATCCTGCAGGACGAGCAC
>TARA_R110000824_G_scaffold273877_3_pt1 | contig 11044 bp, 15 predicted proteins | sample TARA_R110000824 | Tara Oceans TARA_R110000824 (sample SAMEA4397747) | marine metagenome | biome: Polar Biome; feature: [MES] marine water layer (ENVO:01000295) within the mesopelagic zone...; material: water (ENVO:00002006), including particulate matter (ENVO:01000060) such... | reverse complement strand
AGTTTAGCACTTTTGTAGAGGCGAGGATAATCAATAACTTCGTCACCGTTTTAAAACAGGAAAAAACATGATTAGAAATTTATTTCTCGTATGCACTGTTCTTAACATGGCATTTTTTATGATTAACGTATTGGCTGTTTCATGGTGGTTTGCTGTGTTTAATTTGCTCTGCGGGGCTCTTTGTTACGTTGGATACATAAACAACGAATAAGCTCTCATGGTGAAAGGGATATCACATCGGCCTTCTAAGCCGTCGTTCTAGGTTCGAATCCTAGTGAGAGTACCATAAGCGGATGTAGCTCAGTTGGTAGAGCATCACGTTGCCAACGTGAATGTCGTGGGTTCGAATCCCATCATCCGCTCCATATTTTGTCGGAGGAAACATGAGTTATTCTAGATGGGGTAATAGTTTTTGGTATACATTTCGAGGTGGAAATATAGGTAAGAAAGACAACATGCTAAATGAGGTGTTTATTATTTGTGATATGGCTCATGATATAGAATTTACTTATCTAGAAATAAAAGGCAATATCGACGGTTGTTTGGAGAAAATTAAAGTACAATACGCAATACCTCACGAAGGTGAAGAATGGACCGATGTTATAAGAAATGAAAAAGGAAAGCTTCACATTGAATACGGTGATGCTATTTATCCCGGCGTTGACGTGACACCACATTTAGAAGAGCTAAAAGGCTACATGAAACAATTTATAAAAGATGTTGAGGAGGACTACGTAAAATGAAAAAGGGATTGCAAGAAACACTATTTGAAAAGTACCCCAAAATATTTAGACAAAAAGATTTACCAATGCAACAGACATGTATGTGTTGGGGTATTTGTACCGGAGATGGCTGGTATAATATTATTGACACTCTTTGCCACGGCATCCAACACAGGATCGACTGGAAGATTAAAACTAATTCTCCAATTGAGCAGGTTGAAGCTACACAAGTAAAAGAAAAATGGGGTGGGTTAAGATTTTATTATGAGGGTGGAGACGATTACATTGAAGGGCTTGTTTCTATGGCCGAAGCATTGTCCATGACAAGTTGTATTAATTGTGGCATACCAGTAGAAGAAACAACTCGCAGTTGGAACAAAATTTGCCCCTCCTGCGAACAAATGCGACATTTAAGCGACATAGCATAAAAAGCAATATGTCTCTCCTATATACTTGAGAAAAAAGGAGAAAAAGGCATGTTTTTTTTATACTTAACCGCAAACATAGCCAGTGCGGATGTTTCCGTAACTATAGTTAATAACACTCGTTTTGAGTTTGATATAGGGCGGGAAGTAAATCCATATGTATCTAACGAGGTAGCACTAAACCCTCATGACTTTGGTAATGTATTAGATAAAAATAAATTTAGAGTTGGAGTGAGGCACAAAGCAAATGATTATGTCAAACTTGACCCACACATATTCATTCAGCATCAGCGCAAGAACGATTGGGCTTTTGAGTATGGACCAACTCTGCGAATAGATGTTAATTTTTAAAGGAAGGTGACATGACTCTATCGGCACTCTATGGACTCATTGGGTTTCTGCTGGCTGCGTATGCTGTTATCGCCAACGATTCAGCGCAGACATTGGGAACCTTTATTAGTTCAAACAGCAATAAAGTAAAGTGGTATTGGATGTGGGTGTTTACTTCACTCATCCTAACCGCTACAATGCTGTCCGGATATTGGGGAGGTGACATAGCATTTGGGAGATTAGAAAAGATACCGCTCCCAACTGAATTCCAATGGTATCACGCAGCAGCCCCGTCTTTGCTGCTAGTTCTCACAAGATTTGGGATACCTGTCTCCACCACATTGCTTACGTTGAGCGCCTTCAGTAGCGGCCTAGTATTGGAGAAGATCATCATGAAGTCAGCCATGGGTTATGGAGTTGCTGCAATCTCTGCCTATGTGCTGTGGATAGTGATATCGAGGTTCTTAGACGAGAAGAAGAAAGTCAAGGAAGAACACAAGAAACCTTGGAGAATAGCACAGTGGTGTTCCACAGGTTTTCTATGGTACATGTGGTTATCTCATGACATGGCAAATGTATTTGTATATCTGCCAAGGGGCACAGATGTTCCGTTCCCTCTGTTCTTGGGAGTGATAGCAATTTTGGTCGTCGGGCTCGCTCACTTGTTCAGAACAAATGGGGGCAAGATACAAGAGATAGTTCTTTCCAAAAGTGGCACGAGGTTTATACGTTCCGCTTGTATAATTGATTTTGTTTATGCTCTGATTCTCTGGTATTTTAAATATTATAACAACCTACCAATGAGCACAACTTGGGTATTCGTCGGTCTCCTTGCCGGGCGAGAGCTTGCAGTTTATCGCACCTTTAATAAAGACAAAGAGATAAAGGTAATCTTCCCAATGCTTGTAGGAGATTTTCTCAAAATTATGCTTGGGCTCGCTCTTTCTGTAGCAGTTGTGGCCGGTGTAATTTATTGTGATTCTTTGTAAAAACACTTGACAAATTGTTTTGTGTGTCTAACGTAAACTTACGCCTCCTTATATAAACAATTTGTTTTTTTGTGGCTTTTTTGCTTGACAAGAATGGACGAACATGCTATATTAATAGTATTGAAGGGGGGTTGAATGTTCGATGTTACTCACATGTTAGCCATGGGTTGTGTGGGAGTTACTATTGAAGTTTGCTTTAACGCAATATTAAGCTATTGCTTAGGGCAAAGAACCAAGGCTTCAATGAAAGGAGAGATCTCAATGTGGATGTTCTTTGTCTATGCAATTGGCTTGACGATTGGCTTTGATTTGATCGAGGCAACAATCCCAGATCTTTACATAAGATGGGTTTCATATCCATTCTGGATCTGGGCCATTGAACTTTTGATAGGCTTACCATGCTCATGGTGTAACATAAAGATATGGGATTATAAAAGAGTTCCGATGAACCTTCATTGGAAAGGTATCATCAGTTTCTTGCATTTTCCATTTTGGATTGGGTTTGGGATATTGATAGAATATATAAGACTATAGGGGCTGTGGTGGAACGGTATACACACAAGACTTAAAATCTTGGGCCCATAGGGATTGAGGGTTCGACTCCCTCCAGCCCCACCACTTTTTTAAAAACAACTAATTACACTTGCGAGGTGAAAAATGAAATTTTTTAATATAATTTTGATTGGAATTCTTGTTGTACTTCCTGCTAGTCTATTTTGGATGGACTGTTGGGTAAGTGAAGAAACTCCAAAGCAAAAGTATGATGAGGTTATGATTGAGCTAGATTGGGTATCATTGGCTACTGACATTGATGCACACACAGAACTCATGGAAGCTTTTCAAGAAAAGAGAATTACCAAGAGTGAGTATGTTCGTGAAATGAAAAAACTTCAAAAGAAGCTTGAACGTGAGGCTAATCAAGCAGAAAGAAAGATAAAGAGAGAGTTGAAATGAATGAAGAATCTGTCTGTTTTAGTTGTGGCTGTGACCCTTGTGATTGTGGATGGGGTACAGACCAGAGCGAGTTTGAGGATTAAATGCTTTTGTGGAAATCTTTAAAAAATAAAATAAATCAAAATGGAGGATTTGCCAACGCTCATGCTCACTTTGATCGTGCGTATACCTTAACAGAAAAGGATATGCACGATGTTGTTTACAATCAACTAGAAGAAAAATGGAGAGTCGTTGACGGCTTTAAAAGATCCGCTAGCGTTAAACAATATTATGATAATATGAGTCTTGCTTTGGGTTTTCAAAAAGCTTATGGCGTTTCTTCTTGTCTTTCATTTATCGATATCGATCCTGTTTGTGGCGATAAGGCAATCCTAGCTGCCACTACAGCAAAGCTTTTTGCTGAGAAGGAAGGTATAAACTTTAAAGTGGCATGCCAAACATTGAAAGGAATTCTGTTGCCAAGTTGTCGGGATATCATTGAAGCTCAACTAGACATAGGCACTATTGACATTATAGGTTCTCTACCGGCTGCTGATCATAATAGAGAAGAACACTTAGATGTTATATTTGAATTGGCCAAGAGATATAACAAGCGAGTTCATGTACATGTCGATCAATTAAATACTGCCGAGGAAAAAGAGACTGAACTACTAGCTAGAAAAACTATAGAGTATGGTTGGGAAGACAAAGTAACAGCCGTTCATTCAATAAGCCTTGCTTGTCATCCCAAGGCATACCGACGAGAGGTTTATAAAATAGCACAAGATGCTGGCCTTAGTTTTATTTCATGCCCAACAGCTTGGATCGACCATAGGAGAACGGAGGAGCTAACACCAAACCACAATGCAATAACACCCGTTGACGAACTGCTTGAGCATAACTTAGTTGTTGCGCTAGGCACAGATAACATTAATGATATTTATAAACCATACAGTACAGGAGACATGATGGTGGAGCTTAGATTTTTAATGGAAGCCTTGCACATCTACGATCAGAAAGTTTTAGTTAAAATAGCTACCGAAAATGGGAGGAAAGTAATGGAAGCCTTATAATTACTATAGGATGCTTGAACGTTGGACAGAATTATTGTGTATTAAAGAACTAGCAACCATTCCGGTTGGCACTAGGGCTAGTGTTTTTCGAAATGTTCCAAAAGAAAAGTACATATGGGTTTATTTAAACCATCCTGATTATGGCTGTATTCAATATAAGATCCCTCGGTCTGTGCTAGGAGAACATTTTGTGTGTACAAGGTAGGCGATTTGGTAATGTATTCGCCTTTCAGTTGTGGAATGGGCGGCTGGATAATGTTTGAAGGAATTGGAATAATCGTTGGAGTTACTAGGTTCAACGACAGAGGTAAAGTGGAATATAGAATCAAGTGGGTTAAGAATTATGAAGAGTCATTTGTGGCAGGTGATTTTTTAGTCTTGTTGGAGGAGATATGCAAGTAAAGTTTGATCATATAGCGGTTAATGTGAAAGATATTGAAAAAAGTATTGAATGGTACGTTGAAAATTTAGAAGCAGATATTACTTACCAAGACAATACTTGGGCTTTGATGACCATCGGAGGTATCAAGCTAGCCTTAACAGTTCCTTCTCAACATGACCCGCATATAGCGTTTAAAGTGAAGGACATATCTCAATTTAACGATGATGAGATAAAGGTTCACCGTGATGGTGTAAAGTATGTTTACAAAAGAGACCCTGATGGTAATTGCATAGAATGGGTTTGTTACAAATAATGGAGGAAATTATGAATGGAGGCAATTTTAGGATATTCAGTGATTGGCATAATAGCAGTTGTGCTGACGATGCCCATGGCAGCATTAGCTGTGACGGCTCATCGCAATAAACAATCAAACAAAAGACTTGAAGCAGTAATGATGAATGCTATTTTGGAGGCACAAAAAAATAAAAAAAATGCTTGACAAACGGAGTGTACATGTTATATTACTTTACACTTCGGAGGAATAATGAACAAAGGACACATAATTTTATATATAAGACCATTGCATAGTAGCTATGATGGCCTTGTCAAGATGGAAGGGGAGACAATATCTGCTTTTCCTGTTGAACACTTGCCTACAATTGGCTTTCACCAAAAAGACATTGATGAGGTAACTGTTGATTGGAAAAGCGATTCAAAGAGACATAGAGATGGTTGCTTTGAATATAAGATTAGCATCAACCCCAATGCTAAATTAACATCTCTTGAATCCCAACGGACTCAAGAGATTATGGTGGAAATAGCTAGGCGTAACGAAGAATATCAAAGAACTGAAAGTTCAATCAAATTCGTCGGACTCCATGCTCACTCGGGTGTTGGCTCTCCATTTGATGGTTTTGGGTACCCCCAAGAGCATATGGAATACGCCTATGAAAATGGATGTGGAGCACTTGCTTTAACTGACCATGGAAACATGAATGGAGTCAGTTATCAAGTGTTGCACGCTAAAAAGATGCAAGAAGAAGGTAAAGATTTCAAGCCAATTTTTGGTGTTGAAGCTTATTTCATACCGGATATTGTTGAGTGGAAAACACTTTACGAAGAACATAAAGCGGACAAAAGGAAAGCCAGACAACTTGACCGAGAACAGTCAGGCACAACCGTTGAAAACGAAGGTGAAACTAAAAGCAAGGGCCGGGCTCTCAACCGCAGCCGCCACCTTGTCCTTCTAGCAATGAATCAAGAAGGGCTAAACAATATTTTTAAACTCGTGTCTGAGAGTTATACAGGCAACTATTTTTATCGCAAACCGAGGATTGACTATGCACTACTTTCTAAATATTCTAGCGGCGTTATTGGGATGTCTGCTTGCCTTGGTGGTGTTTATGCTGGTAATTATTGGGAATTCCGTGAAGACGGTGAAGAAGCTGTACTTGAGGCTATGCGGGAAACAACAAGAAGAATGGTTGAAATCTTTGACGACCGTTGGTACGGAGAACTCCAGTGGAACAATATACCAGAGCAGCACGAACTGAATGAATACATTATCCGAATACACAAAGAATTTGGAATCAAACTTGTGTCCACTGCTGATAGTCACTATCCAAACCCCAAGGCGTGGAATGACCGAGAACTTTACAAACGCTTGGGATGGCTTGGTCGTGGAAAGCCTGAATGGCTAGATATGACTTTGCCTGTGAGCGTTGAAGAGATTGGTTACGAGCTTTATCCCAAGAACGGAGAACAAATATGGGAGTCCTATAGTTACTACAGTAAAGAATGCGGGTTTCAGTACGACGATGATTTGGTTCTTGGATCGATTGAAGAAAGTCACAATATCGCTTTTGACAGGATTGAGAGATTTTATCCTGATGACACTGTGCGTCTTCCTGATTTTGTTGTTCCTAGCGGCTATAGTGATAATAACTGGCTGAAGCGCTTGTCTTCGGAAGGTCTGTTCAACATTCTTAAAAACAGAGACCTTGTCAATAACAAAAGGGTCACAACTGAGTACGAACAGAGACTTGAACACGAACTTAAAGTCATAGCGGACAGAGGTTTCTCAAAATACTTTCTGACCATGAAAGCGATTGCGGATAGAACAAATGAAATACAACTCTCTGGAACTGGGCGAGGCTCTGCGGCTGGCTCTCTTGTTGCTTATGCTCTTGGTATTACTCAAGTTGACCCAATTAAGTATGGCCTTCTTTTTTCACGATTTCTTCGTTCCGACGCTACTGATTATCCTGACATTGATTATGATGTTTCGGATCCTATGGTCCTGAAGGAGCATCTTATCAAGGAATGGGGAGATAACACCGTTGTTCCAATTAGCAACTTCAACACCCTTCAACTTCGCTCTCTTATTAAAGACATATCTAAATTCTATGATGTGCCCTTTATGGAAGCCAATGGGGTAACTAATAAAATGCTGTTTGAAGCCACCCCTAGGGCCAAAGCCGATCACGGTATAAGAGCAGGAGTCTATAATCCTACGTTTGAGGAAGTTATTAAATATTCAGATTCCCTGAGAAATTTTTTCAGGAAATATCCCAGAATTGAAAAGCATGTTATGGGAATTGTAGGGCAAGTCCGTTCTGTGTCTAGGCACGCAGGTGGTATTGTGGTTGGTGAAGAATTAGACAAGTACATGCCTCTCATTGCTAGCAAAGGCATCAGACAGACCCCATGGAGTGAAGGGCAGAATGTTCGTCATTTAGAACCAATGGGTTTTATTAAATTTGATGTACTCGGCCTCTCAACTCTCAGAATGATTGATGGATGTATTGAGAAGATTCTCCAACGTCACCATGGTGTTGAAAAGCCAACTTTTGCACAAATTAAGAAATTTTATGATGAAAAATTACACCCGGATACGATTAATTTAGACGATCAGCAGGTTTATGAGAATATTTTTCACAAGGGAAAATTCGCAGGTGTGTTTCAGTTCGCAGAAACTGGAGCCCAGAATTTTGCAACTAAAGTTAAACCAATTAGTATTATTGATCTTGCGGCCATTACATCTATTTGTCGACCGGGGCCTTTATCTGCTGGGGTTGATAAGAAATTTATTAAAGCAAAAGAAAACCCCACAGATATTAATTATACTAATAGCACTGTACGCAGCTTAACGGAAGAGACTCATGGTTTTTTAATTTTTCAGGAACAGATTGCTCTGTTAGCGCACAAATTAGGTAAAAATCTTACGCTTGATGAGGGTAACTTATTGCGTAAAGTTCTCACCAAGAAAGGGACAGGCAAAGGGGCTGAAGTAAAAGAAAAATTACAACAGAAGTTCACGATAGGTTGTATTGAAAAAGGTATGTCTTATGAACAGGCTGAAGACTTGTGGCAGACGTTTGAGTACTTTTCTGGCTATGGGTTCAACAAATCCCATGCTGTTAGTTATTCTTTGATTTCTTATCAATGCGCTTGGCTGTATAACTATTTTCCGTCAGAATGGATGGCGTCTTTCTTGGACAAAGAGCCTGAGTCTCGTAAAGAAAAAGCTATTATGATTGCTAAGTCTCATGGCTTTGTCATTAAGCCGTTAAATGTTAACACATCTGGTATGGCTTGGGACATTCTTGACAACAAGGAGCTGGTTGCTCCTCTTACGACTATCAAGGGTATGGGGGAAAAAGCAATTGAGCAAATTCTTGCAAATCGCCCATTCAATAACATTGAAGAATTTTTGTTCAATGAAAACATCGTATACAGCAAACTTAATAAAAGAGCTTTTGACGTTTTGATTCGTGCTGGTGCTATGGCTGATTTAATTGATGACAGATTCGCCGGCGATAAACATTTCTGGGCTTCAATTTGTGCTGAAAGGCCCAGAAGTAACAAAAAATTACTTGAAAATATTGAGCTATACAGATCAGAAGGTTCTTTTTCGGAAGAGGAGAAGGTTGATTTTATCACAGATTTAACAGGTATATTCCCATTCAGTTTAGTTTGTAATGAGCAATACCTAAACACAGCGAGAAGAAAAATTGAAGAAGAAATGAACAAAGATCCCAATTTGGAGCCTCATCACTTTATTCCAATTTCTCGGTATAAAAGCAACAAGCATGTTTGGTGTTTTTGTATTGTAAGAAGCTGTATAAAAAGGAAAACTAAAAATGGCCGCCCTTATTATGTGGTCGAAGTCATTGATAGACATAGTGTAGTTAAAAAAGTGCGTTGCTGGGGGATTAATCCTGAAATTGATAGTTTAGAGGTCAATAAGCCCTATATGCTAGGGCCGTTTGCAGGAGAAGAAAATAAAATTGTTAAGTATAATTCGGACTGGGGGTTTTCTACGAGAGGACCAGTAAGAAATAATTGGCGTTTGCTAAAATAACACTTGACAAAAGTTCAAAATAGGTTATAATATATACACAACAAAGGAGGAATAATGTTGTATAATTTTAGAAACAAAGAAGAGGTTGTCGTGATGGCAACAGCAGAGGATGTTAAGACAAAGGAACAGCACATGGCTGACTATATTGCCTCAATGAAAGCTCTTGAAGAGGCCATGGAGCCATTCAAGGAGCAGAAACGAGAACTCAAAGGCGAGTATGTTGAGAACGGCTGGTTGACCAAAGAAGACATCAGTCTTACCGTTAAAGCTTATCGTCTGCTTAAAGACGACGTAGATATTGGTGCGCTCATTGATATATATGAATCGCTTAAGGGGAAAAGATGATTCTAGAATACGCCAAGGTAAGAGAAGGAGCGGCAGAGCCAGTTAGAGCAAATCCGTCTGATGCTGGCCTTGATGTGTTTTATTGCCCTAAATCATTAGATTGGAGCGGAATAGTCGTAAACCCCGGTGAGAGTAAAATAATTCCCACCGGGGTTCGTTTTGGCGTTCCTCACGGATATATGTTGGAAGTCAAGAATAGAAGCTCAATGGCAGCAAAAAAGAGTTTGATTGTCGGTGCTTGTGTTGTCGATCCCGGTTATGATGGTGAATTATTTGTTAATCTTCATAACATCGGAACAAAAGAACAATTTATTGCCGCTGGTGACAAGATAGCTCAAGTTGTGATGATACCAGTTATTCACTTTCGATTGTCTGAAAGTCAATCGGGTGATCTTTATAATTGGGAGCAGATTGCAATTACCGATAGAGGCACCGGAGCCCTAGGGAGTACTGGAGAATGAACAGAGCACAACGCCGAAAGGCTATTAAAAGCAAGAAGAAGGAAGCTGATATCCAAGGTCAAATGGACTTGTTTGACAAGCTGCCGGACCATTGTCTAACCTGCGAAAAACCTTATGACAAAAAGGATAAAAAAATGGTAATGACTTGGAATGTTGTCGTCCGTAGCAAAGAAAATAAAGTTAATTTATATTGCCCGGATTGTTGGGAAAGAGCAAAGCTAATTATTAAAGAATTTCATGAGAAATAATAGTATGCCCCTCCAAGAATCAAAAAAAAAGAGAATTGTATTTAACGACACAGATATTCGTCACGCACAGCTAAAAATTAGACTACAGCAGGATAATCTGTCTCAAACTGAATTTTTTAGAACGCTAATTACAGGATATATCGAAAAAGACGGGTTAATTTTGAAATTTATAGATAATTATAAAGAGAAGAATAATCTTCAAAGTAAACGGAAAAGAAAATTCATTAATAATGACCAAGCTAGAGCAAACGATATTATGAGCAAGTTCGGTATTAAGGATGAAGACTTAGAAAACATTTTTGATTTGATTGCCGAAGAGCATCCGGATCTTTAAAAAAATATATTTTTTAATGATTTTTCTGTTGTTGAAGTATAATTACATGTGAATATCAAATTAATAGGAGTTTAATTAACATGGCCAAGAAAAAACTACTTAACGAATCTCAAGTTCGTCGTTTCATGGGGCTTGCTGGTATGCAGTCAAATCTCGTTAGCAACTATCTTAAAGAAGGTGGCATGTATTATGAGGAAGAAGAGGAAATGGCGGATGAGGAAGCACCCCCTGAAGCGCCCATGGGAGATGAACCTCCGATGGATGCTGATATGCCCGGAGATGAGCCTCCGATGGATGCAGAGATGGAACCGGATGCAGAGATGGAAGGCGAAGCTCCAATGGAAGATGTAGCAGCTAGCGTAATTGATGCTGTAGCACAGGTTTTTCGTGATCAAGGTGTTGATATCGATGTTGAAGGTGGTGCCGCAGAAATGGAACC
>TARA_R110000824_G_scaffold167181_6_pt1 | contig 11045 bp, 15 predicted proteins | sample TARA_R110000824 | Tara Oceans TARA_R110000824 (sample SAMEA4397747) | marine metagenome | biome: Polar Biome; feature: [MES] marine water layer (ENVO:01000295) within the mesopelagic zone...; material: water (ENVO:00002006), including particulate matter (ENVO:01000060) such... | reverse complement strand
AATGCATATTCCCTATTTCTACTTATCGTATTGATTATTGTTCCTCACATCTTGATTAGCGAAGTAGTTATCAGCAGCAGCGTCCATCTCTTCTTTAGTTGGCTCTGTAAACATCTGTCTGTGCGTCTTGAACGATGATGCCTCGCCTTGGCAATAACGGCATGGCTCTTCTGAAGCAGAATGACACTTACAGCAGTTAGCTGCCATTCTGGCTTTCAAGAAAAAGAAAGCTAACAATGCCGAAGATAAACACGAACGCTGCACACAACAAAGGAATTATCATATGTCCCTCCTTAGGGATGAGGGCTGAATGCCCATTGGTTGTGACTTCTTTAACCTTCGTTCTTACTTTTTATATCCGCGTATGTTCACGCTTAAGCTCAGGTGCCCATTCACGTTCAACGGACGGTCTTGCATAGTTAAGATGATGTGCAGTTAACAGTTCCACATCAGTTGCTGCTGATATTAATGCCGCAAGGCGGTCAACATTCGGCATTCTGTGTAAGACGCCTAGTCGATTGATTGGAATGCCATTGGCTGACATTCCAGCTGCCCTTGCAAGTTGCTTAGCTGCGCTATTTGCTGCATCAATAAATATCTCACGAGCCTCGAGGACTTCACAATTTAAGCTATACATCAACTTATCATTCTCGAAATGCTCAGCTGAATTATTCTCGATATCGCTTTGACAAATTGGAATCATTCTTTTCATCATGCCCTCCCAGGCTAATGTTATATTACTTACAGTAAGTTGATGTATTAATCACTTGCACGCCATCTTGAGTAATGATCATTTCGTTCATGGTGCAATCTTGCCCATCGTCAATAGTTGCAAAAACTCGAACGATGTTCTTATAAAACTTGTCGGCGTGCCATTCCATAATTTTGTTTTCAACGTCAACCATTGATGCATCCCACATTTGCGTGGTAAGCGTTAAGCCGTTTGTTTGAATAGCTGCTACATCGATAAGTTTGTGAATAAAGTATGCGTTTGTTGTCATGTTGCCCTCCCAGGCTGTTTTGTTTGTTGAATCAATCATCATGACTATATCTTACTCTAGTTTTTAACTTGTGTCAATAGGAGAATGCATATTCCCTATTTCTTATAGCAAAAAGTAAAAGCCCGATTTCTTTGGCATCTCGTCGGGACCGCGAGACCCTTCAGGAGGATTGTGCAATACGGTTCCCTTAAGATTACACTTACCCCCTTGCCAATCCGTTACTCGTCATCTTCACCAGGCACACGCTCAATGTCAATCGTTTTATCTTTTAAACTTTCGTATGCTTGACTCGTTAGTTGATACTCTTCTTCATTAGCCCACCCAGCATTCTTAATAATATATGCGGCATACTGGCCAGCTGGACCCTTAGCCATTGTGGTTGTGAGTTCATACTTCCCAGCGAACACGGGCGCATTCCGTAACTTAATGTATGTGTTAAGTTGACGAGCTACTTTAAGCCCTGATGACTTTAACGAAAGTGCAATCAATTCTCGTGTCGGCCAAAGCATTAACACGAAGTCATAGAACTTTGTTGCGATGGGTTTGGTATCACCATCCCATTGCATGCGTGGATCATTAAGCGGAACATCAAAATCTTTAATGCCTCCTCCCTCTTCAAGAGGTGTGAACTCAATCCCGCGTGGAGGATCTGCTCTAACAATTGAAAACACAAGCGGTCCTTTACCATAGTTTATGTCTGTCAAATTATTAAAGAGTTCTCCAACACGTAAGCCATCAATAAATTTAGGATCACCGTCAAGCATTTGCGGCGACTGTGCTTGTGTTAACCCTAAGCGTGGCATTTGAATATCATCTTTACCGATGTGTTCGGCTCCGCGTGTATCTTGCGCTTCAATAAAAGTTGGGCGATTCATTATGCTCACTTCATCCCTTTTTGCAATTGCGCCATTCTTTCTTCCATTCTTTCTTCCATTAGTCATTATCGTGCCCTCCTAAATACAAGCTTACTTTTAGCATACGTTGTTATCCCGGGTGGTTCTGCTTCACCACTTAATAATCGTTCCTTCACGATGGCTGATGTAGACTGCCACGGAAGTTTCATTGAACGCTCAAGTCCTTGATCAAGACACCATAACCGAAAGTCCTCAGGATCATTTACAACTGGATATGGTTCTGAATGAATACCAAGTGACTCTCCCGTTTCAAGTCGCTTACTTTCAATGCCTTCAACTTCGAATTGATCAATAAGCATTTGTGAAATTGCCTCAAGCGTAAGATTGGCTTCTGATAGCTTTTCTCGAACCTCATCACGTGCTGCTCGATTCTCAGCGTAGACGCGCAAGAAATCTTTTGAATTAGTGCTCTTAACTATTTCTTGCTTAATAGCTTCAACTTTTTCTTGGTAGGTTTGGTCGTCTGATTGAAGCGGCGGGAGCTTTGATGCAACGGTTGAATACTTACCCACTTTCTTTCTCCTTCTCTTGGCCTCTCGTTGGGCCAAATACTTATCAGTTGTATCATTGCAACTGATAAGATAATCTTATAATCTTTTTTAACTAAAGTCAATCTTTAAGAAGTGAAATCCATGCATTAGTTGTAAGCATAGCGAGGTCTTCTTTTTTTCTTAATGACTTCATTACTGCGTGATCAATTGTCTTCTGGCCCTGTGGCCCAACAGCTACCACATCAAAATACGAAACGGTATTCGTTTGTCCTGGCCTATGCACACGATCTTCTGATTGTAAGCGTGTCTTTAAAGAGTAATCATTACTAAGATAAACAACTGTATGAGCACCCGTTAAGTTAAGCCCCATACTTCCTGATGCCGGTGTACCCGTAACTACCACTGGGCCTTCAGGCATTGTGCGTGGGTCAAGTAATCGAAGAGCGCGGTCTCTTTCGTGTTGCTTTTGCCCACCATGAATAGCGCCTAGCTCAACTTTATATTTTTCTAATTCTAACTTAAGACGACTTAATTCAGCTCTAAAGCGACACCACACTAATAGCTTTAAGTTAGGACTTTCATTTAATCGGTCTTCATACCAAGTAAGAAAAACATCAAGCTTTTCTCGGCTTACCTCTTTTGGGGGTAAAGAAGTCATCGGTGTAATCATATCACTTGATGGTTTATCAATCCCAGGTAAGTAGTCAGAGTTAACGTCAATAGGCTTATGCGCTTGTAACCCCCCTAAGAATCCAGATGTAAGTTGTGAAAGTCGTAATGCTTTTACAACCGCTTGTGGAGCAATGCTTACTGTCGATACTGATAACCACGTAATCATCTCATCACGCATTTCTTTATACACACTCCACGTGTCTTTTGTAAGCGTTGCGGTAATCGTTACTGGTTCAAGTTTACTGGGAAGGTCAAGACAATCAATTTTAAGACGGCGTAATACGTATGGCTTAAACCGTTCTTGAATATCTTCAACATTTCTCCACGTAATAATTTGTCGTCCTTGGAACCCGCCTAAGACAGCGTACTTTGACCTAAAATGAAAAAATGATTTACACGCTAAGATGTTACTATCCATTGCTTGACCTTGGCTAAACATATCACCTGGATGAAGTGTAACAGGCGTGCCATTAAGTAATACCACACGTGCACATTTATTGCGTATCTTTATAGCCGCTTTTGTTTGTTGAGCGCGGTAGTTCTTAATGGCACTTGATTCATCAAGGACAAGAAATGTTTTATCGGTTATAAGATTAAATAATTGATTAAGTCGTTTTAAGTTTCTGATAAACTCATAGTTCGTAATAATCCACTCACAGGCTTTAAACAGATTTACGCCTGCGTTTCTTTGGGTCCATGAACGGTTCTTAGTATGAAAGAGTGTAACACGTGCGTGTTGATTCGTCCATAAGTGTTTTTGGATTTCACCGAGTTCCTCATCATACCATACATCTCTTACTGGCGTAGTAGCCACAATAATGATACGGTCAATTTTACCTTGAGTGTATAGCACTTGAGCAGCGTCGATAACTTGCTTCGTTTTACCTACTCCCATTTCGTCAAAGAGTGCAAAAGTTGAGTTCTTAATAAGCGCATGAATGCCGTGAAGCTGATGCTTAAACGGCTTAAGTCGACAATGACGGTCTAAGATGTCATTTACTTCGTGAGTGGTGCTATCCATGTGTGTGAGCATACCGCGCAATAACATAACACACCATTGGTAACTGGCGTTCTTTCAATTAACCGACCGTCGTCATTTGCACACTTAATACATTTCATTGTACTGGAAACTTTCCATTTAGTGCATCTTGTGTAATGGCTTTTACTTCATCTGTAAAGTCAGACTTTAATATCCATTCCAAGTAATCCCGTTCTACACTCTTAATTGGATGGTCTCTAAATTTACCAAAGTTAATGCAAGCTTGGCCATTAATCCATTTAAACTTTCGTTGTGAGTCAAGAAAACCCGGTGTAGGCATATTAACCATCCTATGAATTTCTTCAATGCTATGTGGAAGATGATGAACTTTTACTTGGGCAACAAATACATTAAGTGTTGACTTTGCATCAACGAGTGCATCGTGTGCATTAGCCATATCTGTTTCGTGTAAGTAACGAGCACGTGCTGATACAAGTGTATGCGGAGTGAAGCGCTTAAAAATCTTTTGGGCATCGATGATAATCTCATGTGAAAGTTCAAGCCCGCATCGTTTAAGTTCAGCTCGTAAGAAACGCAAGTCGAAGTCAATGTTATATCCACATAAGTCGCAATCTTTAAATCCATTTACAATACTAGGCGCAATCTTATCAAATGTTGGCTCATCTTTTATTATTTCATCTGTAATGCCATGGATGTTAGAAGCCTCTATAGGTATCTTCATTTGAGGATTGAACAATTGAACACCATCCTTTATTGAACCGTCCGGTGAGAGGATATACACGCCTAACTGCACGATTCTGTCCGTCTCTGAATTAAGTCCAGTGGTTTCAACGTCAAGTGCGCATAAATCACGTGTTAAGAAGTCTAACATTAATAGCCTTTAATCCGTTTCCTTTATCACTCTTACTAGACTCAAACTCAATGTGTGCGTCTAATTTAATAAGATCCCAATTCTCACCTTCCTGTAATTCACTTGCGTGTAAGAATCTTGATAAGCCATCAGAGCCCCGAATAAACCCATACCCTTTATTAAGAAACACACGAATGACAGTACCTATCATTTTAAGATTTCCACCCAAACTTTTTCAAGATTGCTTTAATTCTTGGAGCTTTCCAATTCTTTGGCTTCACAACATCGAAGATAGACATACGCTTAGAATCTTTAAGACTTGACACCCGTTGTTTGGCTAAGTTAGTTTGTTGCACTTCATTCCATAATTCTTCCCAAGGCAAATTATGCAGGTGTGCTGTACCCATTGCCACGTACACAATGTCCACAAGTGCATCAGCTACTTGAGTGAGATCTTTATTAATGTATGCATTTTCGAGTTCGTCGAGTTCTTCTTTAATAAATCGTACTCTAAACATTTGGGTTTCTACATCAAGCCATTTTGGCGTCTTTCTTTCATCGTCAGCAATTGAATCTATAGGCGGAGAAAATGGTAGCCCAAACTTTTTGTGAAATCTACCAACATCATCAAAATTACTCATCGTGAATCTCCTGAATATAGCCAAGCTTTATCATTTGTTGAATATGCCATCGGCATGTAGTGGGTAAGATTGGAATGTTTACGTGATTACTGCATTTGATTATTGCATCACTAAGTGTGGGTGAATCAATTTCTGAAATGATTTGATACATAAGTGCACGACGAGCATTAAGTCCTGTTGACGTTATAAGTTTTAATTGACGCTCAAGCTTTGGTCTTTTTCGGAATAAATCTCTTTGTTGTTGAGGTTCACACTCTCCAATATGACCTTTCCATAACGCACATTTATCTATTTCACTTCCCGAAATAACATCAAGCGAACATCGTTCTCTCTTTTGACCAGAACTTACTTCATCATAATGTCGAAGTGGAGGCAACGTCTTATGACGATTAGCCCAGTCACTTCTTCGAATACGAAAGTCTGCAATGTTGTTCGGTAAGGCGGTAAGCTTATAGCCTTCTTTGTGAAAGCGTGGTTCCATTAGTTGAAGATTCACAGCTGCTTGCTCGAGTATCCACGCAGCGATAGGGGGCATTACACCTTTAGATAGATATTGATTAAGTCCCTTACGATAATTTCGTTTAGGACCTTCAGGAAATATGTAATCTGAAGGAAAGCCCATAAGTTGTTTCATTGACGTTTCACTCATTGGCCGTCCGTCCATATACCAATTTGACCCGCCTAAGATAACGTTACAACAACCATCTGGGTCGACGTAACACAATTGTCCACTTGAAAATCCGCCGATGTATTTATTAAACACTTCCCATTTTGGAAGATGCTTAAACTTGTATTCCCATAAAATGTTAATGATCCCGGTAGTGCGATGTTGCGGATCTTGTTTCTTAAAAAGCCAATCCATATCTTCTTGTGCGAAGTCACCCGTGTCAAGAAACTTTTGTTTTTGACGCTCAATAAGTATTTCGCAATTGCCCGTTGAGTTTCCCTTTAATTCGCCAACGACTTCTCTTACCGTTTGGTATCTCGGCTGAATCCTAAAAGTTGCTTCAGGCTCAACACGATCTTTCCGTAAGTATAAGACCCAAAACCTATCGCGCCATTGTGCACCAAACATGCATCCGTTTTCAAGTATGCGGTATAAATGATAACCTCGAGTGTCTGCAAACTGTTGATGTACTTCCCATGCGCCATTAAGCGCGCCCATGACTGACTCGATAGCCACGCCCATTGCATTATTACGTATTGCGTAATCGAGAACTTTCTTTGTGCAATCAAACGCACTTGAGTTTAAACCTCTATTTATTTTAGACGTATTTGCTAAAGAGAATGCGCTACACGGAGGGTGTGCGATAACAAACACATCAGAAAGATCTTGTTCAGGCCAATCTTTATAGAACTCTACATAATTAAGATTCGGAAAATTTGCTTTCTGAATATCAAGTGCATAATTCGCATCTTCATATGACCCAATAATCTCACAGCCTAATTGAGTTGCGCCAATCGTTAACGATCCAGCGTAACTATTGATTATGAGTGTCTTCACGTTTGGTTACCAATTCTTTCTTTAAGATGGTATGAATTAAGTGTGACACCGACACTTGACGTTGAAACGCGGCTTTTACTAGCGCGGCTTTTACATCTTTTGTGACATGTGCTGCTATATAAAGATTCCTATCGCTTATAATCATGTGCCGCCTTAATACGGGTGATTACCCATGAATGATTAAACCCTTTAGTGCTCGCAATGGGAGTAAGTCCATCATGAATAAATTGTGGGTGTACAATACGTGTTTGCTTTTCGTCTTTCTTTTGATAATACACAATGTAAAAACACTTCCCGTTACGGGCTAATTCGTTACATGTAAAATGTTGAATCCCACGATCACGTATGCTTGGCTTTGCATACTTTACTTCCCACCAAATTGTGCATCCATTAAATGTTGTAGAGATATCGGGAATGCCTGATGTATACTTATCCTCATGCCGAAACAATACAGCACCGCATAGTTGTGCTCGCATCTCTTTCATAAGCGCTGTTTTTAACGTAGCTTCACTTGGCAAAACTGTCATCCTTTACTTGTGATTGCTGAGCCCAATTAGGCCCAACTTGTACATCCCAAAGAATTGGAACCTTTAAGTTAACAGCTTGCTTATTAAGTATACTTTTAACCGCTTCGTAACAATGCTTGTCTGGACAATCCCCGCATAACTCATCATGCACTGTGAATCGCATTATAAATCCCGTATGCTTTCGTTCACGATGCAGGTCAATGATTTTCATTTTATTAATGTCAGCGGCCGAACCTTGAATGATAGCATTAAGAGCTGTATGCGCTTTAAGCCCGTTATGAAACCTTGCTCTTCTTCCAGCAATTGTCGTTACAAAGCCTTGATGTTCTGCACGCTTAATGGCGTCACGTGATAGTTGTGGAATCTCGGGAAATGCCCTATCATAATCTGCTACGAACCTATCAGATTCGGCGCGTGGTAGTTCAAGCATCGCTGCAATCTTATTCTTACCCGCACCGTATACTTTTGCAAAGTTTAAATTCTTTACTGCCTTATACGTAATATTTGACTTATACGGTTTAACCATCTCCCATACGAATTCATGATAACTAATGTCTGGGTTTTCTTTATAGGCTTCTAACACTTTCGGTGACGAGGCATAATGCGCAAAGATACGGTACTCAATTTGTTTTGCATCTGCAGCTAAGAACACACCTGACTCAGGCTTAAACAATTGTCTCACAACATAATTGTCGCCGAATATAACTTTCTGCTTTTCAACAGCTGGCACTTGCTGAATGTTTTTATTGCTTGAACTAAACCGACCTCGCACTGTGCCGTAATTATCAACACGTAGTTGATGTAATGCGTATCGCAGTTTATGATCCTCTGTCAGTGCTTTATGATACGGTACAAGAAACTTACTTCTTAAGCTAGCCAATTTACTGGCACGACGAAGTTGTTGCACGATAGGATGATTTACGTGCTTTAAGACGTCGTCTGTAAATGACGGTGCGCCTTTATCAGTTCGGTGTTCAATAGTCAACTTAAGCTTTTCAAACACACGCACCCAATCTTTTGTCTTAGGCTCAACATTAAATCCAAGATCACGTGACACGCTATATAAGCAACGAATATATTCTTGCTCAGATTCTTTCACCCACGCTTCAAGTAATGCAGCATCAAGAGGCGCAGCGTTTCGTTCCATTTCACAAACAGGAAAGATTATATCATCCTCGAGTTGTCGAACACGTTGTAAGTCTTGAGCATCTAATTCTGGCCACATCATTTCTTTTAACTTATGAACAATCTCCACATCACCAATAGCCCGGGGTGCAACTTGACTTGCGTGATAATCCGCCATACGTGTGGCATCAAGTTCTTTACCTATTTTCTCAATGCCTAAATAATCTTGAGCTAGTCGGTCTAGGCTAAAGCGCCGGCGGTTATCATCAAGTAATGCCGCGTAATGGCTAACATCTGAAACGGTACAGCCTTGAGCTTCAAGGTCAACGCCCCATTGATATAAGTGATGAATATCAAAGCGTGTGTTAAGATTGGTAATGTGTTTATTTCTTAATTCCTTTCTCGCCCATTCACGACATTGGTTTTCGTCTAAGTTTCCTCCGCCTTTATGCCCCCACGGAATGTATTGACTTCCTTTTGCTGAATGAATACCAATCCCGATAGGACGGTGACCGTTATGCCATTCGAGTCCGTCTGTTTCACAATCAATCTCGACATCTTTAATGCCTTCAAGAGATGGGAGTGGGTCGGGTTTCCAATTTGTGTTAATGGGTTCTTCTTCTAAAGAAGCGAATAACGAAATTGATTGTGTCACGTGTTAGTCCTTAAGTTGTATTCTATCAAAAAGTTAAAAACTTAACAATTTATATGCACATGTATTCCACACTGTTCCATAAGTTGTTGCCCGCGTGAATCAGCATACGGTTCTACACATACGAGTTTCTTTATGGGCGTGTTAGCGATTGCTTTTGCGCATACAAAACATGGCATCACTGAAGTGAACATTGCGAATGCTTGCGTAAGATCTTGACATTGAAGAAGTGCATTTATTTCGGCATGCACAGCAAGACAGCGGTCAGAGTTTCCAGGTTGATCATTTACGCCTAAGCAAGGTGTGTCAATACAATGCTCAAGACCCTGTGGCACACCATTATATCCCGTCGCGAGCACGTGGTTATCCGTACTTACGATAATTGCCCCAACTCGTCGGCGGATACACGTTGAACGTGACGCAACAAGCTTCAGCATATCAAGAAAGTAACTATGAGGGCTTGGTCGATTCGGTAAGTCTATCATTTAGAATTTCATATGCTTTCTTATTTGTTGGAGCATGTAATAAATGATGGAAATGATTCCATGGTGACCTTAAGAGTTGAGGGTTAATGTCAATGCCCATAAGTGACTGTTGAAGTAATGATGGAATTGTACTGGCCTCAAATTGATGCATCACATTTGTAGTTGTGGGCATTGTAATCGCTGACGACGCTTTAGCAAAATTTCTTTCATATAAATGCGAGGACCCAAGGTTGATTGTGAATGATGTAAACGGCAACCTGAGTGTTGTGCTTAACGTGTGCGTAAGCATTGTAAAATTAAACACATCATACGGTAATCCAAGCCATACATCTGAACTTCTCATTGTAGCTGTGCAATGCATACATCCATCTCGAATTAACCACTGAAGCGCAATCGTACACGGCACATCTTTTGATGCATGTGTTGGCGCGCGATAAATTGAGACGACAGCTTGGCGTGAATCTTTATCATTATGAAGCGTGTTTAAGATACGTTCCCAATGCGGTTCGATAGCTTTGCCATATGCGCCGTTAAAGTCAATGCCGTTATCAGAAAATTGCGCAATGTTTGGATTATATCGCTCAATTGTTTTTACGTCATCTTGCCCGAAATATATCCACAACCATTCGGCAACCATAAACCGATAAGAAAGATTTCTTACTGGGTTTACAAGCACACTTGCATACGGGTCTGTTAAGTGTAGTTGCACGTTCAATATTTCACGTGTACTAAACCCACGTGGATATGTTCGATGTCCTTCAGTAAGAAGATGTTTAACTAAGCGTAGCCATAAGTTGCCAAAATGATCACTCGTTAACGAAAGCGTGTTCAATTAATCTCCTAACTTAATGTGTAACTCCGAAAGAATTTCTTCGGGTGATTCGTTTCCAGTTAAATCTGGAAGTACTCTCGCTAACGGCTCACCGTCTAAAAGATTATCAATCTCGACTTCTGTTTCAGTTGCGAAGCTAATTGGCTTTTTCATGTTGCCCTCCCAGGCTAAGTGAGGGCCCGAAGGCCCCCCCGTTAAAGTTATGACCTTGCTTCACGCTTTAATTTGTTGGTTGGGATTGCGAATAACAGACGGTCAGAGATAAGACCACTTTCAAGAAGTTCAGTGTCAGTCATGAACTTGCCAGCCTTATCAAGAGCATTAATTGTTTTGTAGTTGAAGTGAACCGTT
>TARA_R110000824_G_scaffold231464_1_pt1 | contig 11047 bp, 8 predicted proteins | sample TARA_R110000824 | Tara Oceans TARA_R110000824 (sample SAMEA4397747) | marine metagenome | biome: Polar Biome; feature: [MES] marine water layer (ENVO:01000295) within the mesopelagic zone...; material: water (ENVO:00002006), including particulate matter (ENVO:01000060) such as...... | reverse complement strand
GACACGTTAAGTGATATCCTTCCATACTTCATATCTTTTCTAAGATGGGATAACCCACCACCAAGAGACTTAACTTTTACTAACCATTCCTCCACTGTATCTCCGTCCTTATACTGAGCGAAAATTTTACCCACCTTCGAATCAGATCTACGAGGTTTAATATTTTCTCCCATGTTCACAGTAATAATCTGTGTTCTATCAATTTTTTGTTCGTCAATCGCCATTACGGTTCCTTTATAAAAGTTACGAGGGTAAAAACTATTAGTCTGATACATCTATACTTCCTAATTTCTGAAAAATTTTAACACACACTTAAATGTCCGAAAAGAAGAATTTAGTTTGAGGTGTTATAATATGCAATGTTTCTTTTGTACGGGTTACTCCTACGTAAAATACACGATGCTCATCTTCTGGGTTACTTAATAAACTGCCATACGTTCTTTTTGCCATGTCTAAATATAATACAACATTATCAGCTTGGCCGCCCTTTGCGCCATGAATTGTATTTAAAGCAATCCTTGCATCTTTTCCAGGACTTTCGCCACGCCGTAAGGCAGAAATTAAATAAACACGCTCAACAATAGGCATATTTGTAAAAGCCTCGTGCCAAATTTTGTTTGGACCTACACCCCAATTCTTTTGTAGATCAGCTAATGTAAAGCGTCCTTCTTTTGGAAATTTATCACTCTTTCTTTTTATGAACCTCAGTATGTTTCTAGCTTCTGCCGCAATGCAATCTTTACCTGACCGAAGGTTTTCCCAATCACGGATAGTTTTTAGTGTTCTTTCACCTACACTTTTTCTATTGCGGCGACTGTATATAAAACCTTCTCGCCTACACTTTGATTCTACATCATTTAGTTGGTATTCATTACGAGCAAGAACCAGCCAAGTACCTACTGACATATCAATTGCGTCGGGAACTGTGTGGTATACTATTTCACCTTTTCCGGGGCGTGGCTTCCATTTCTTTTCGCGCCTATGTTTAACACGACCTATTACTTTGTCTGCTATTTTTTGAATGGCAGGGGGAACCCTATAGGATTGGTCAAGTATAGTAGTTTTTCCAGGCATATCTACAAAGTGAGTTACATCTGCTCCAGCCCATCTAAATATAGCTTGGTCGTCATCACCAGCGACAATAGTGCGGTTGGAGTGTTTGTCTAATGCTTCTACCATTCTCCATTGCATTTGGCTTAGATCTTGTGCCTCATCTACCACTAGTAATTTAAATTGAGGCACTATGTCTTGCGCTATAAATTTATCCAGCATATCTGTAAAATCTATTAAGCCTCGCTCTTTTTTAAACTTTTCTAATCCATCAAAAACTCTTTCGACTTCAAACCATGTTAGCCCCTCTGGGGTTTCTTTCCACTGCTCTTCTAAGGAAACACATTTCATTCTTGCCATGTTGCACAAAAACAAAGCACGGTCTCCAGGAAGGTTACCATAAACATGGCCTTCATCAAGACTAACGCTTCCTGTTATCCTTAACCCCATTATAGAACCAAACTCTTGTATAGAAGGTTTACTTAAAACTTCATTTTTGGTTAAACCTAACATCTTAAAAGCTAAAGAATGCAGGGTGCGAAAGTGAGGTAGTTGTCTTTTAGTTAGGCCAAACCTTTCACAAGATCGTGTAACAGCTTCGTCTGCCGCTTTACGAGTAAATGCTAGATAACCAATACTATGCGGCTCTATTCCATCTTCTAAGTAAGTGTTAACCTCGTCAATTAACCGTGTAGTTTTACCTGTTCCTGGAGGTCCTAAAACTATTTCTGGGTTAAACATTATAGTACCGAGCCTTTCATATCTGGTAATGAAAAACTTTCTATTTGTGCCTCTGGCTCTTCAATGTACCAAACATTAACGCCTAGCCCGTTTATCTTAAAAAATTTGGTTTTAGCACCGACCTCTGCGCCCATTAACCTACTCGTAATCTGTGACCTATTGAAATATTTAAAGTTATTGCGAACGCAGTGTTCTTCTAAATCTCGTAACCTAAAAAATACTTTTTGTTTAGTTGGGTCTTCAGGGTCTGGCCCTGTCCATGGCCTCCCTAACAATAACTCTTCTTTATGATGTGCTTTCAAACGAGCGTCTGAACAAAACCCAAAAAGAAGCTCTACAAACTGATCACCTATACCTGCTTCTTTTGGTTTATCTAATATACCTTTTATTTTACACTCATCCATCAGAGCCTGTATGATACCGACCCACTGCCTTTCATTTACTTTAGGAGGCATAAAATTATCTGCTTCCATGCAGGCTTTTTGAAATAGGTTTTGCCGTTGAAGTTGGTCTGTGTTTAACTCTAAAGTCGTGCCGTTTACATCTAAAAACCAAACGGGTTGGTCTGTAGGAATTTTTCTTAAATTACTTAAAGTAGGTAGACTACTGCCACCAATGCCGTGGATACGAGTGCGACATACACTAGAATTACAATAGTTACAAAGAGGTTGATCAGAGCATTTGTAGTTGTAGTCTTTCTTTTTAAGTTGTTTAATAATTGTTTGCACCTCACTAGATTTAAGAGGTGGATCCATAAATTCTGCATTGTGGTTTTCAACCTGTGCCTCCCAATCATCTGGATATTTCATGCGGCAGTAAACACCTAGCGCAAACAATCCATTGTTTCTTGTACCTTCTGGAAAACCCTGCGTAATCAAAAGCTGTAAACAAGGTGGTCCATCTTCTAGGTGTTGGCTACCCGTTTCTATTTTTATATCTTCTAATTGTTGCTCGGTTATCCTTGCTTGTAAGGCTTGTTCAAGAAATTGTTCTAAAGGTATAGCCTCCCCTTTGTTATCCAAAGCATACCTAGTTGATTTACTACCGCCAAAGTACGGCATATTTAACCAGTTTCCTAAGTCTCCTTTATCAACTAAAACTTTATTTTGTTTTGGAAATATTTCACTTTTGCCAAACCCAAGACTAGCGGCTATTTCTGCTAACTTTTGTTTCATATTTATTGCCGGAACTGGTTCAGACAAAAACAAACAAATGTGACAACCACCAGATTTAGAACGTAGTGGAAATAACGGTAACCCCATGTCGTGTATTCTTTTAGAAAAAGAAGGTAAATCTAAACCATACTCATCTATATCAATTGCTCCCCAAACACAGGTGTTATCTTTCTTTATAGGGATTATACCTAGTGCGGCTTTTCCCTCTATATGTATTTGCCAAAGCGTCTCAGATACAGGTTCTCTTTTTGTAACTGCTTGACCTTTTTGCTTTTCCCCTGCTCCAGCGACTTTATCAGCAATAGCATACATACCATGCGCTTCTTCCATACCAGAAAAGAGCTCCATCATTTTAGATGCTGTAGACATATGGTTTTCCTAAAAAGACCCCCCGACCAAGTATGGTCGGGGGAAGATAAATTACATAACTTCATCACCTTCAGGGTCTGCATATTTTGCAGAAGCCTTGCCAGAATTAACAGCTGACGAAAAGGATTTAGCCGCCCGATATAAATCAATATCTTCAACTACGCCGTGTAGGTTAATATCCCACACAGACCAATCTCCATCATCGTTAGAACGGGCTAGTGTTTTTGCTTTGTACATACGACTAAACAAAGCGGCTGGTTTTGGACCTTCCGCAGTTTGTTGCACTTGCTGTTTAATCAATGCCGCCCATTTTTTACCAGGAGTTAATTGAGTACTACTTAAACTCATAACAGCTTGCTCAAATGCGTTTGTTTCTGGGTTAAAAATTAAAACAAAAAATTCAGACGTTGGTGTAAGGACATGGCCTTCTTCTGTTATATCCCTTCCTCGGTCGTCTTTTGTGGTTGGCGGTAAGTCTTGGCCTCGTACAAATGTAGCCTGAATACCTTCTGCAGTTTTTGAGCTACGATCTGCCCAAAGAATGTATTTAAAATTGTACGAACAAGGGATAATAATTGGGCCATCATCTTCGGGCCAAAGCTCCCCCGTAACTGTATTGAATATTTGACCTGCTTGCGCACCTTCAATATATTCACCTTTTGATCTAATACACTGCGGCGACATTTGTTGCAGTATACGTAAAAAGGGTATGCTGACATCAGCGGCTGTAATATCTTCTTGACCTGCGCCAGCGTCCAACGCCATTTCATCGGCGAGCTCTGCTGGTAAACCGTGTTCATTTTTCACGGCAACTTCTTTATCATTTTTAGCCATTTAGTTAGTCCTCTTAATAGTAGATTTTTGCCCGAGAAATGCTCCAAAGAGCTCTAGCGGTACGGGCGTTCCCGCTTCAATCTGCTCACGTAACCACGCTTTAAGTGTGCTTGCATGAACATTTTCTTTACTGGCTGGATTAAACCCTCCATCCGATAAAGCCTTCATAGCCTTTTCAGCTAACTCTTGATCTTTGCCAGTGTCTACACTAATAATGTTTTTTATTATATCACCATGCTGATTATCTCGTAACCATGTGTGCGCTTCTTCCCTTCTAGCTTCACTAATGTTTGCGCTAATAAAAGGTTTAATAGAAACCTTAACTCCATCAGCCGTTGTAAACTCGGATAATAAATTAGCGTCTGCAATAGCATCAGGAATTGTTTGTGTAGAAATACGCTGGTGGTCTTTTTTAAGTTTTTTTAAATGCTCTTCCGCATTAGCAATATATTCTTCTAATGCAAGCTGTTGCCGAACTAATTCAGCAACTCCGGAAAGCTGTTCGTCACTAGCTATAGTTGAAGCTGAAGCAATAGCATCAGCCTCCATTTCTTCGAATACATCAATCATAGGTTTCTTCTTTCTCGTTTAAATTTAATTTAACGTCGTAGTAAACTTTTGTATTTTTATCCCACTTTAGTAAGTTGGCTTTACCCATATTAACACTACAAGCTATTGTCAGCGCAACCCCCATTATTAGTGGATCGCCACTTAATAAAAGATAATCGTCATCGCAGAAGTTTGCCAATACCTGTTTCATCTTACGAACGGTTGGAGCCGCTGTTAATATTACTTGCGCATTTGATGGCATTATTAATACAGGTTCTCCCCATTGTTTAGCAGGTAAAAAATTACGCCCTACTGCGTCTTGAGTTATATAAACCTTGTTCAAAGCCATTCCTTCCATTGATCACCAGTTATAAGCCGTGCCATATCATTTTTGTTACGAAGAGCATTTATTATCTTTTCGTCTACTGTGTTACGGCAAACTAAGTCGGTATAAGTTACGTGATTATTTTGTCCTATTCTGTGCGCTCGGTCTTCCGACTGAAGGCGTTTTTCCAAGTCATAGTTATTCGAGTAATAAATGACATCGTGGGCTGAGGTGAGGGTAATGCCATATCCTCCTGTTTGAGTGTTAGCAAGAAAGTATTTGACTTCCGAGTTTTCGTCTTGAAATAAACGGATAGCGTCGACTCGCTCTTCGTCACTCGTGTCACCGTAATAGGTAACAACAGAGTTAGGTCCGTATTTCTTAGTAATTGCTTCAAGCAGTTTCTTAATGTCGTATCTATAGTTCGCCCAGATGATTGTTTTTCCATTAATTTCCTCCAACAATTGCATCAGTTCAGATAACCGAGCATTTGGTATTTCTCTAATTTCTTTATCGTCTGTTGTTAAATGTCCACAAGTAATTTGATGTAACCTTAAAAGTTGTACAATAACACTAGTAACAGAGGCGTCCTCTCCTTCTAGCTCAGTCATTGCAAACTCTTTCATTTCTTTATACGCTTTAGCCTGTTCTTTAGACATTTCAAACTCGCGTCGCATATATATTTTATCAGGTAAATCTAAACATTCATCTTTTGTTACTCTATACGTAAAGTCTTGTAGTATATCTTTTAGTTCGTCTAAATTTCTATATCCAGTTACTTGCTTAAAAGTGCGTCCTCCAAAGTTTTGGTTTACAGTGTCTGCAAAATGACCACGAAACCCATAGAAACTGGCGTACCCTAATAGTCTAGGATTTAAAAACTCGCATTGTGTGTATAGGTCTAAGGGTGATTTAGTTACAGGGCTACCTGTGAGTATTCGTCTGTACGCCGCCTTTGGTCCTAACTTTACCATAGCTTTTGTGCGGAGGGCTTTAGGTGTTTTAATTATCGTGCTTTCGTCAACTACCAATAAAACCTTACGGTGTTCTAAAAATTTAGATAATACCTCACTACCCCTCTTTGTAATAACAGCGTCTATATTAATAACAAATGTGTTTAGGTCTGCATTTATTTCAAACAACCTGTTTATAGATGCTTTTACTGCCGAGTTTAAATTAGACCTCCAAGTGGCTACCCGAAGGGGAATATGGTCTGGCATATGTGTGGGTATTTCTTTAGTTGTCCAGTTTCTGTACACCCCCTTTGGGGCAATAACACAGAACCCATCTATTTCACCACTATCAAATAACATAGCGGCAGTGTCTATTATAACTTTAGACTTACCTGTACCCATTTCCATGAAATAACCGTATTCACGTTTATTCCAACCTTTTTCAAGAGCGTGTAATTGGTGCTCGTATGGGGTCGTTTTAAAAGCGTAATTCATGTAAACCCTTTCTAATTTCTGAAACTACTATACAGGGTTTTAAATTGTCCTACAACCTGTTTATATTATGATAATAAATTTTATTTTATTTCGATCGCGCGCGCGAGTATATACTCTGCAATACTCGGCAATACCTTTTCAATACCTTAAAAATATTTAAAAACAATATCTTACACGCAAGGTATTGCGGTATTGGAGGTATTGGCATTTTCTGATCGATTTTTATCGATCGATCTTCGTATATATGCCAATACCGCAATACCTTGGCCTATTTTTAGATCTAAGTATTTGTTTATAAAAGTAAAATTCGGTATTGTAGAGTATATACTTTAGAATGTTTAGCCAATACTTCGCAATACTTTCAGCGCGTTATCGGCTCATAAGTAAGAACAAACAATCCCCAAATGCCTATAACGATTATGACACCTAATAACCATTGTAGCGGTCGGTTCATGTAATCACCATTTGACTTTGTTTGCCCAATATGCCGCAGACATTTTTCCTCTTGCTATATTTTTTCGATGCCGTGCTTTAAAAGATCGAGAACGAGGTGTATTCTTTTTGTCGCCGCTCACACCCTTTTGACCAAATCGAATGAGTTTTACTTTACCTCCAGATTTGGCTAAAACAGCGTGACTTTTGCTTCCATGGTTAGGTGTTCGTTTAGGTTTATTAAAACCAGAAAAAGTTTCGCCACCGCGTGTTTCACTCATTTTCTTTTACTTCCTGTTATGGGCCTACTGTTAATGCTCTTTGGATTTTATCACGCAACCTTGGGTTTCCAGATATATTTATATCATTACGTAACTGGTTAACAGCGTCTCCAGCCGCTTTGTCTTCAAACTGATCTCCAGATCTATAAGCTACTGCCGCTTGGCCTCCCAAAATTTGTTGTATTTGTTTTGACCCTTCGCTAGTTGTCATGTCTTTAGCGGCTTGATTTAATGCCGTTGGATTAAGAACAATGCTTTGAAAATTTTGATTTTGTTGATCTACAGCGTATTTTGTTAATGCTTTTATAGCAAATCTTCTATGGTCTAATGGGCCAAAGAAAACTTTTCCTATCATATCTATAAAGCCACCTGTAGTTTTATCTACACCAGCAATTGGCACAGCTCTTGCTAAAATTTCTGAAGCTTCCATTAATTTAGTTAGATTACTTACATACTCATCTCCATATGTGAGCCTAACTTTATCTACCCATTTATAGTCATTTAATTTATCTTTTAACGCATTATAACTAACTGTTCGTATTCCTTGAGGTAAAATTTTATCAGTTCGTAGTAAATCTCTTTTTATATTTTCAAGTCCGACGTTATAAAGTTGTTCCCAAATATGTGGGTACTTATCTTGTAAAATTTGTTTGTGTTGTTGAATAGTTGATGCGTCTTTCCAAGCTCTTTCAAAAATTTCAGCAGAGTTTGTTTGTGAAATTTTTATAAAATCATCACCAAACACTTTTTTCATATCTGCGTCAAAAGTTTTAGCTTTTGCTTCTACGGCAGAAAGCAATTTACCAGAGTCTCTAGCATCGGTTAGTAATTTAATTTCGTCATCAGACATCCATTGTTTAAGGCTGTTTTTATGACTTGCAAGCCATCTTTGCGCCGTATCTGCGTTTATTGTTTTAGTTCCAGAGGCTGTAGTTTTTGTTAAAAACTCATCTACTATCGCTCTTTTAATTGCTTCATTATTACCAATGCCGTTTCCTTTTTCCATTAAAGCTATAAGATCATTAGCCGCACCCATAGTTGGTCCTTTGTCAGGACCAAATATTTTTCCAAACAATTGTTCGTCTTTTAACTTAAATCCTTTTGCATCATAATCTACGATATTTTGAACACCTTTAGCTTCAAGTAAAGATTTTTGCGCAGTATATGCTTTATCTAAGTCTAAATGTTTTTGGGCTAGGTCTTCAGGCATACCGTTAAGGCGGTTCATTTTATCTAAAACAGCGGCTTTTTCTAATTTATACAAAACATCTACATCTAAACCTGTACCAACTAACTGTCCTCTTTGCGCGCGCCGAATACCCTTTCTAAGAAGTTTAATATATTCATTCATTTGTCCGTAACTTAATGGTTCGGCCATACCCTTACCTGCAGAGCTACGAACATTTTCATAAATTTGTTGAACAAGCTCATCTTCTTTATTTGAAAGAACTGTTCCTTTTGCTGGACCTTTACCGAGTTTTGCGGCTAATTCTTTAGCAACTTTTAATGTGTTCGCTGGCATAAATTTTGGTTGTGTTGCGTCTGTTTCGTCAGCAAGATTTTTAAATGCTAGTTCCATTTCTGTTCTAAGAGCTTTGTGAGTAGCTTGGACGTCTGGTCTTAAAACAACTCCTATTTCAGAACCTGCTACGCCACTAGCATCTCTAAGGCTAGTCTGTGCAAGTTCTTCACCTATACCTGCTTCAGATTGTCTAGCACTTAATGCCATTTTTTCTGCATCTATTTCCCCTGTAACAGCTTTTTTGATATCTGTTCCAACATCAAGTTCAGGGCTACGACTTGTTCCAATATTTGCTAACGTAGTGTCTTGCTTATTAGATTTTGTAATAACTTCTAAAAATTCTTTTAAAGCATCTTGATTATTGCCGTAAAGTTTTCTAACAAGTTCTGCCCCTTCTGTACCGCCTTGTTTTTCTAAAGCTACTATTGCTGACATAAACTCAGGGTCATTTAATACACGAGCACTGTCTGGTGCAAACTGTTTATCTACCCCAGCTCGTTTAAGCATATCGTTAACTTGGCCTATAACTTCCGGCATATTGTCTGGCATAGCTATAGCACGTTCTCTTATAGAGGTTGGCATATCAGTATTTTTTGCCATAGCTCTTAGTTTCTTAAAAGTTCCACCTATAGCGCGCATAGCCGCCGCACCTACGACTTCTGTTGCGCCCATTTTTGCGCCGTAACCTGTAATTGGGTCTTCTAACTCAGCAATTTCTTCTGCAGAAAGATGACTTAATTCTCCACCACCTTTTGATATTGCAAGTTGAATACGACCACCAATGTTACCACCACCAAATAATCCAGTAAGGCCATATAAAAATTTCATCTTTTTAGATATTGGTAGTTTATTAGCAATGTTTTTAAGAAGAGCGTATCCACCAGTTGCACTAGCCATAACTGGCAGTTCTCCAGCTAAATCAGCAATGTCTCCTGCATCAAGGCCCGGAGGGTTTATAGTAGTCCATTGCGCAGGGGCTTGTCCTGGAATTGTTGGTGGACGAAACAGCATTGTGTTTTGTTTTTCGTCTAACTTAAATTCCATGTTTTCGTTTTGCCGCACGAAATTAATCACTTTATCTTTTTCTAACGGTGGACCAGAGGCTTCGTATCGCGACATAAAAGGAGCACCTTCGGTGCTTATACCGCGAGCTTCTAAATCTGCTGTAGCTTCACCACCTGTAATGAGGTCTTTACCAAAGTCATATACGTCTTGATACCAAGGCTTATCTTCCACATATCCGGGAGCCCCAGGAGGAACTTCTGTTGTTGGTTCATATAAAAGTTTCTTAAATTCTTCAAAATTCATTGCGCACCTACTCGATTAAATGCGCCTGTGGTTAAAGCGGCGTGAGTTTTTAATCTTCGCACAAGTTCTACATCTTCTATTCTGTCAGATTGTTTAAGTATGTTTAATGCGGCTCTTATATTTTCTTTGTATGCAGGTGAGTTAGCGGCGACACCACCACCATTTGTGCGCATCCATTCAGAAACTTCTTGGCTTAAAATTCCAAAAGCCCTTTTTCGAGTGTCTCGAGCCTGCTTTAATGATTTTTGCATAAAAGCTGATTCTCTTTGTGTTTGTGGGACTTTTATACCAGCTCTAGTTTCCAATCGTTTTTGAGCTCGAATTGATTTAGTAGCTATTTGTTCGTATTGTTCAAAAATTCTTTGGTTAATTTTAGCGTTCGCTTCTGGTTCTAAATTAAGTTGAGCAACCATATTTTCAATAAATTTTAAATCAGCATTTGAAGGGTTGTTACCAAACGCTTTGCCACTTAAAATATTCCCTACGACTGTGTTTTTCTGTGCGGTAGAAACTTGACCTAAAGCCACGTCTGAACGAGGTAGCCCTACCATAGTTAAAAGTTTATTAGGATCTTCTACACCAACTGTTGTCATTAATGCCGCAATAGTATCTAACGCGCCTTGACCAGCACCAGTTCTAACTTTACCTGATAGTAAAATGTTATCTTGTAAGTTTAATGGAGCAAAAACTTTTATTGCGCCTACGCCTTTTTCAATGGCAGATATGTCTTGTTTGATTAACGCTTCTCTAGCAGGAGTCTGCTGTTTGTTTAAGAGTTGGGCCGTTTGATTTCGAATTTTGTTTTCAAGTTGATTTATTCTGGTTGTGTTCGGAACATCTGCATTAGCGGCTTCAAATAAAAGTTTTTGTCGTTTATGTTCAGTCTGTAGGCTATTATATCGAGGGCTAGTTCTTTTATTAAAATCAGGATCAATTTCTATCTCTTTCATTCTTTCAGCGGCAAGAGCACCTTTGTTGCCCATTATAGGCAATCTTTCTAAGTATTTTCTTTG
>TARA_R110000824_G_scaffold292565_4_pt1 | contig 11048 bp, 12 predicted proteins | sample TARA_R110000824 | Tara Oceans TARA_R110000824 (sample SAMEA4397747) | marine metagenome | biome: Polar Biome; feature: [MES] marine water layer (ENVO:01000295) within the mesopelagic zone...; material: water (ENVO:00002006), including particulate matter (ENVO:01000060) such... | reverse complement strand
GCGAGCGTGTTACCTCCAGAGTATGTGGTGTGCCATACGACTCCCAGCTTTGCGGCTTTAATTCTTTTGGCTAGTAGACTGTCCGAGGGCACAGCATAGACAATTGTGTTTGGTTGAAATACGAGATGATCTTCACCGGCAATCGTTTTCGTTTCTAAATCTTCTTGGGTGAACATTACATCACCTTGAAGAACGCCCTTGATTCCCAGAGAAGGAAGAACTTGTAGAGCAACAGCTAATTTATCTTTTAGTCCACCAGAGTATCCAAACTTGTCAAGGTCTGCTGGAGTCTTTATCACTTTTGGCGTTTTTGCAAAGACGCCCTTTGCTCCAACGAAAAACTTTCCGTCTTCTGGATCAATACCTGCGAAGATTGCTGGAGCCCCGTCCCACTTTACGGTGATATTAACTTTCTTTGCTGTCTCTCCTGCAAACATATCACGAAGAGACTGAATGAAATTAATTGCTGCTCTTCCCCCAGGTACACCAAAATTTAGAATCTCATCTTCGATATGTTCAAGATGAAGATTCTTTCCAGCCGAAGCAGCTTCGTCTAATAAATGTTGAGTTAAGGTTTTCATAAAGTCGAATCCATTGAAATTACAATTTCATTATACCGAATACCTTCTTTTTTACCCCTACCCTTGGCCCTAATACGCACACTAGCTTTAGCCGTAACTTGGTTTACATATGCCATAGTTATTGGGATAAGTTTTGTATCGGAAAGAATATAGTTTGCAGTTTTGTCATTTCTTGGTCCAAAAGTAGCTCGACCAGTCATAGATTCTAAAACTACAGCCCTTTTAAAGGCTTCAAATTCTTCAGCCGGGTCTGGCGATGTTCCGGACCCTAAAGCCCTTTGCAGTCTGTCTTGCAATCCACCTTCATTCCTAACGACATTCAACATTCTTTTTATTTCTGGTTGTTTTTTAGTTCCGACATTATAAGTTGCATCCAATTCTGCAAATATGCTTAATAGTTCCTGTGAGCTTTTGTTTGTTATTCCTTTAGTCTCCTTTAATGATTTGGTAACACTCTTCAAATAAGATACTGATGAAGTAATGCCGCCAGAAGCTAGTTGAACACTTGTTCCATATTTCATGGAACACTTATACTTTTTAGAACCAATCTTGAATAAAATATCTGTTTTAGGTTCCGCTCCACCGCCAGATGTTTTTGAAAAGGATTTCCAAGTTGCCACTTTGCTGCCGGAAATAAGTCCTTCGATATGCTTGGTCATTTTTGAGGCTGCATTCAATACCGCCTTATCATTACCTCGCTTTGCCTTAGCTTGTTGCAATAAGGTCTTATCGCCTACCGACATTTCTGAAGTATTAAGTCTCCGTTTAGCTTCGTATAAGATTGCCCACTCAAATTGTAAACCTTTATTGGCCATTTACATTCTCCTATAAAACTGAAACACCTTCCATTATTTATAAGAAACTATAGGAGCCTTTGCCCTCTTCTGAATACACGACGTTCTTAATGTCGAACGTAGCGATGGCTCTCTGACATCCAGTACACGGTTTTGAAAGCCCCCAGATAATCGGGCTTCCCGGACCATCTTCGTGCTTAATGCGACAGATATAGAGTGTCGATTTAGAGAGTTGTTTTTCGGACAGATAGCGCAAGGCTGCGCGTATGGTGTCTGTCTCTGCATGAAGATAGATGGCATCTTCATTCTTGGAATATCGAGCCTGAAAGGGATGTGATTTTTTTCGATTTATCCCAACGGCGATAACTTGGTTCTTGTATACAACTGCGGCCGCCAGCCGCGCGCCCGACGACGTAGTATTTCGGTCAACACCTTCGGCTACTATAGCCAACAGGTCCATGACCTTCTCATGCCTTTTCATAATAAATTATGCCTCTTGTGTTTCAATCCAATATACTATTTTTGTAAACAACCTTTTCAATGCAGGGTGTCTCATATCATAATCAAAAGTTTCTAGATAATCTTTTAGAGTCGGCGATTGATTGTGTCGTAGTCTCTTGGGGTGACGAAGAATATCAAACGGATTTGTTCTTGGAGCCCACTCTCGGAGCTCCATCATAATACAATGAGCATGAGCCTCAATTTCTTCCGTAGAACCAAAATATTCTTGAGCCACTTTTTTGGCTGGTATATTAGCTTTACTTGCGTATATCTTACATGAGTGATCTGCCCAATCTTCACTAGGCACTTCAATGTGCGTGCATTGCCTTCGATGAATAAGCTCATGCTGAAGGACTTGGGAAAGATCAAATCTAAGAGTCTTCCAAATCTTTTTTGTTATCTTAATTCGTTTTCCACTAGGTGCATAATTAAGAACAAGCTCGATATTCTGTCGAACTTTCCATGGGCTATACTCGCCGGTGACAACAATCATATCCTTATCTTTAGATACGGCACTATCGGTGTTAACTTTTACTTTAACACCAAAACCACGAAATGCAACCTGAACCAAATCACGATGCGATACACTATTTACCGAACCAATCATGTGTTCGGAAATAGAATTTAAAGCCTCGTTAATTTTATATTCGAGATACATTACACCCCCAATAAAAAAAGTTAGGGAAGAGCGGAGAAATGGAGGTAATACATCTCCGCTCTTCCCTGGCGCCGTCGAGTGAGGCAACCCCTATGAAGTAGTTAGGTACCCAACCACTTCTCCCCACTATTCCGCAAGACATAATGCCTGCACATCCTCTGTCCATATGGACATCCTAGCGCCAATTCGTAATTATGCGTTACTTGACTTACCAAAATTGCCAGCGAAAAAGTTCACAATTTTTGCAAGGAAATCGACAATAGCATTATCCGAAGAATTCGGAGTCATGGTTGCGATTACGGCAAAAGTTCCAACAATCTGTGTGGCCACTTCAATGTAAGCTGGTAAATTAGCAGTTAAATTCGTAATAAGTTCAGTCATAATGGTTTCTCCTTTAATTGTACTCTAAAAGCACACTAGTATTATTTATTTATATCGTTTTCCTTTTCAACAGCACCAGATTTTAAAGGATTATCTTCACAAAATTGATAAAAATGTTTCTTGTCAATTGGATACTGCAAATAACTATGAATAATATATTTTGAACCACTCACAGCAGGAAGCCCAGCATGAGGAAAAAACCATAAAGGAGGAAAAATAAGGGCTGTTCCCTTTTTAGGTGTTACTCGATAATTTAAATGGGGAAACTCTGTTTCTCCTCCCTTTTCAACATCATTTAGATACCAAAAAATTGAAAGAAAACGCCTAGCCGTAAAATGATCACTGGCGTCCACATGAGGAGATATTTGATCTGGAAACTGACCATCTAAAGCTGGTGAATATTTCTTAATCCTAAAATTTTCTACCTCATATTTAAATGGCCAAGAAACACCCTTTTTAATATTTAAAGCCTCTTGGTATTTTTCAGTACAATAAGTTAAAGCATCTTTGAAATATCGATTCCAATCCTTATGCCAATCCTTGCTATATCCAAAATTAATTTCTGTAAATTTTTTATTAAAGGGTGTACCATCAGGAAATGCACCAGGACCATCTAGTCCAGTGGAGAACTGCTCCTTAACGCTACTCTCAAATCTAGTTATCAATTCATCACAAATATCATCAGGAATCACATTATCGTAGATTTGAATATAATCTGTTAATGAAGTGGGAAGAATTATATTGCTCATACAATCACCTCTGAAAAATCTTTTCTTTCTTTGTTCATTCGCGAACCAAAACTGCTTTGGTCCATCATAGGAGTGTCGTCCACAATATCTTCTTGAGCCGATTGATCACAATCATACAATCTCATTTTTGTCCTATCGACACCAATAACAAATCTTCTATTTACTGTAGGATCATTATATCGATTCTTTAATTGCTTAACCATAAGCTGATTTAAAGACTCCAACTCTTCGCTAGTTATTAACGCAAGAAATAAATCAGCCGTTGCTGGTAGCCCAAAAGATTCTGCTGTATTTTCCATTCCAATATCTGAACTACTAAACCCCTCACGGTTCACTTGAGTTGCTGTTAACACCGGAACATTTTGCTCCACTGCAAATCCACGAAGCTCTTCTGCAATACTCTTAATATATGAATATGAATTAACATTAGTTCCAGCTTTAATTCTAGATGACGTGCATATATTAATATAATCGATAATAACAATATCAGGAACAAATTTTTTCTTCATGTTTAATTCATTCAATAAATGCCTAAAGTGTCCAGCTCCCGCTTGTGCTGTTGGATACTCTTTAATGATTAATCTTCCTGCTGTTTTCTCTCTAACATTTTCTGTTTTCTTTATATACAGTTCTTTAGGTAAATCTCGCAAATCATTAATAGACACGTTCAGCAAATTTGCATCTACTCTTTCTGAAATTCTTTCCTCGGCCATTTCCATTGTAATATATAATACATTTCTACCTTGTGTCATATACCATGATGCGAAGTGGCATAAGGCAAGTGTCTTCCCGGTCCCAGGCCCTCCCATTAGAACATTTAATGTTTTATTCGTTAATCCACCATTTGTGATTTTATTGAAATACTCTAGATCGAAAGGGAAGTGATTTTCTGTTTTGTGATAAAATTCAAATCTTTTATCAGAGTCTTCTAGATAATCGTGCCCGATTTGAGTGTCAAATGATATAGCTAACGCTTCGCTTAGTATATTGGGAATTGCCCCTTTATCTTCCTTTGTCTTACCATCGAGAATTTGTATCGATTCTAATACCGCATTATAGACAGCCTTTTCTTGACAAAACTGCTCGGTATTAGAAAGTAACCAATCTAAATTTACCGGATCATCTCCACTCTCTTGTATTTCAGACATAACATTTTCTATAGATGATACATCCGATTCACTTATGTTTTCATTTTTATTAAGCTCGATGCTCAATGCTTCTGGTGTTGGAAGGGCATTATACTTTAAAACGAAAGAATTGAATTCATCGAATAATAATCGTTCAGGTCGATCTAAAAAATATTCATTCTTTAGAAAAGGGATCACCTGGCGGGTAAAATGTTCGTCGCGTAACAGTTCCCTCAAAATTGTTATTTCCAGTCGGCTCATTTAAATATTCTTCTACCTCATCCGTAAGTTTTAAATCAATTTCTTTTTTATTATCTCCATTCCAGTCTGTAATTATTTCCATCATTATATCTAATAACAATTTTGAAAATTCTCTTTCCTTAGAAGCTGGAAGGCTAACACCCTTTAAATTATCTGGAACACTAATTATATCATATTCATAATTTACAGTTCGTGAACCATCAGGATGTTTTCTAGGAGCAATTTTAAACCTACCATATCTATATACAATTCCTTTAAAACCACCTTTAATAAGTTCGACACATTTATAATTTGCAGTTGGATCGTCAGGATGTTCGACAATTTTATAAAAATCGTCATACCTTTTTAAATCAGAATCAAGATCAAATATCACTTCTTTCAGAGGATTCTTCTCCTCCGTTTTTTTCTTCGCTGTATTCGCCATCAATCATACTCCCATATGTAAACTCTTTTTGACAAGCCGCATCAATTTTGTCGAGAATTTCCTTTGTATAATACTTTTCTGGATTGTTATTAATCGTCTTTGCGAAGGCCGTTTTGCCATCAGGTAATTCAATACGAGTTGATAGTTTTTTAAAAATACCATACTGAACTGCAATATCTATTAATCCATAGTATCTATTTAGGCCTGTATCATAACGAAGCAACACATCAACCATTTTATTTTCTTTAGTTAATCGTGATTTGAAGTTCTTACAATGAATCACATGACCAACAATTTCTGTGCCATCCTTTTCTTTTCTTCGCGAAAGAAAGACAATATAATCAGCCGCATATTTAAGACCGGAGCCGCCGCCCATTTCTTTCTGTGGATACATAGAGCCAATGACATCGTAAGTATGATTAGTCACAACCATGGGCACCTTTGCGCGCCCGAGCTTTAAGGTAAGAACCCGAAACGCAGCCTTAAGAATTGCAGCCCGAGTCATGTCTTTTGTTTCTTTACCTTCGGTGCTATCTGTCATTTCCTTTGTGGTCGAAAGCATACCAAGACTATCGAGGCATAATAACAAAGGACGCCTGTCCTCCTCCTTGTCTTCCATATACTTTTCTAGAACCACTAAAGCCTGATGGCGAAATTGCTGAACTGTAGCTACAGGAACAATCACTAAACGCTCAAGGTCAATGCCTCGTTCTATGAGCATCTGCTTCGTAATGGCCGACTCACTCTCAAAGAAAATTACTCCACCGTCAGGATTATCTTTTAGGAATCTATTCACTACACCAAGAGTAAAGTATGTCTTGCCTGTAGACGATTCACCAGCAAATGCAGTAATCTTATTACCAGGAAGCCCCTTGTAAATAGAACCAGAAAGCAATCCATTTAAAACATATGAACCCGTATCAATATACCTATCCACATCGGCATAGGTATCCACAAATTCGTTATTCTTCAATAGTTCAAATGCTAATGATCTAATATCACCCACTAATAAATCTCCTTAATCTCATCACAAATTCCAAGTTTAAGCGCCTCCTTTGCAGAAAGCCATCTGTCTTCGGCTGGAAGCAAAAACTCCTGAATCTTTTTCTTCGACAAACCGGTGCATTTCATATAATGATTGATCATCATTTCAGATGCAAGGTCAAAGGCCTTTTGGGCAGCAAATAATTCATGCTCTTTGCCATACGATCCCCATGAAAATTGGTGCGAAAGAATTGCCGTGTTTGGAGTAAGAATCCTCTTACCCTTTGTGCCCGACATAAAAATTAAAAGTCCAGCACTCGAAATCTCACCGATACCAATCGTATGAATTTGACTAGTAGCCCCTCGCATCACATCAATCAAGGCAAACGCATCACTCAAAGAACCTCCTGGCGAATTAATGAACAGTTTCATTTCTGCCCAAGGATCCTCAATTAATTCATTCTTTAATATCCATTCAATGACTGGCCTACAAGTATCGGCATCAATGCCGCCCATTAAAATATATACACCACTCTTCTCTAACGAAACATCATCGATAACTACACCGCTCATATTTCAAACCTCCATACTCTATATTATAGCTCATTCACATGAAATGTCAAGAAAAGAAGTCTTCCAATGTAGACACCTTTTCTGTTTTCCATCCAACTTTACTTAGGATGATTTCCAACGGATCAACAAATGCTTTTTGGAATTGTTTATTATAGTCAATATATTTTTCTAACCCAAATTCTTTTGGTAAAGAACTGCTAATGGAAATTACAAAATCATGAGTAATATTAGGTTCCTTTAGATATATAAACTTTACCTTATCACCATCTTGAATGGCAGGATAGCTACGAAATAATTTATGTTTATGAAGTAGCTTATTATATATCAATGCACCACGAACATGAATTGGCGTACCTTTGGGTGCTCCATCATATTTTTTTATTCCGTTAATACCCCTAGGGAAAGCTACGTCTTCTGCCGGTAGAGAATTAAATTCATTCCTAAACAATTCGATAAACTTGATCATGTCCTCTTCCGACTGAGACATTAAAACTCGCATGGCCTCTTTGATCTTTTCTCTGCAAACTCCAGGAGTACTAGACTTAACTGCTTCAATGCCCATCATCTTTAATTTGGGGTCGCTATATCTAACACCCTCACTATCATGCACATTGAGAATGTATCGTTTCTTTGCAGTCCATAATCCCTTATCTGCAATAACCTCTCGCGCCATGAGCATCTTTTGTTCATAGGCATTCATATAGTCAGCAAGTTCCTGATAGCACTTATTAATGTAAGGCTCAAACTTTTCTGAACTAACCTTATCAAGAAAATTTACAATTTTTTCCGTAGAACTGCCGTCTGGAAAAACTCGATCAACGAGACTCGCCAACGTAATATAAATGCTGTCAGTGTCGCTAGCAATAATGTAATCAACATTTTTTGTCTCCAATAGCTGGTTTAGATATTCATTCATTCGCGTTTCAATCCAACGAATTGAAAGCTGGCCAGATTTGGTAACGGCTTCGGCTAATCGAATATCATAGAACCTAAAATACTGATTACCCAACGCACCATAGGCACTATTCAACTGCACCTTGCGAGCAAGCTGAACATTATTATATTTTGCAATATCATTAGTATATTTTTTATAGAGATGATTCTTACCTTCTGCAACCGTATTCACCTTACCCACTTCTTCTCGCTTCTTCTGCGCTGCAATCATCATCATCTTAGATTCTTTTCGCTCAGAATATAATTCTTCCATCATCTCTGCAAGAAACCCGCGCTTATCTTTTCTGAAAAATTCATAATTGGGAGTTACAGTAAGATTATACTGATTGAGAATTTTTGTGTCAAAGATTTTATTGATTACATTGTCAACAGATTCAACTGTCTTGCCTGGGCCGAGATTAAGCGCAGATACGACCTCCTCGCGCGCGCGCGCGCGAGGCACTAAAGTCTCTGGTGAAATGTTATACTGCATAATCAAATGCGGATACAGACTATTCAAGTCAAACGAAACAATCCAATCGTGCATTCCTACAATGGGATCTTTTACATATGCACCAACATACTGGTCGTTCTTCTCTTCATTGTTCTTTGGTGGAATTACAATATTATCTTTACGCAGATAATTATAAATCATCGTGTCCCACATACGAACCTGAGAGAACACGTCGTTGTAATTAACCTTTGCAGAATAGGCCAATGCAAGAACCATATCGATAAACTTCATCTTATCGTCTAGCTTTTCGACTAACTCTACGTCTTTGATATTATAGTCAATAAACTTTTCATAGTCTTGTTCGTATAGCTGATGCAATGAATTAAACTCATCATAGTTCAGTTTACGCTCACCCAATTCAACATGGGCAATATGGTCAAGACGATAACTCTCTTGGTGAGAATATGTAAACTTCTTATAAAGTTCAATATAATCAAGAACACAAATGCCCATGAGGTTAATGGCTTGCTGTTCGCGACCATGCATAATTGCAGTCCGCGTAGAAAACCGTCCCCACGGGCTCATTTTCTTTGCTAATCTTTCGCTAACTACGCGAGTAATTCTATTGACCAAATATGGAATATCAAAGAACTGAACATTCCATCCAGTAACAATATCGGGATCAAGTCGCTGCCAGATATTAACAAAATTGTGAATTAATTCGACTTCATCACTACAATGAATGTACTTAACATCTTTTCGCTTTGGAATATAATCACCACAACCGAGAACCCAAAAAGTGTTATCGTGCTTGATCGTTATTGCAGTAATTTCTTCGCTGGCCGATTCGGGTTCGGGAAACCCGTTACTGGAATCAACTTCAATGTCAATATTAACAATCGATATTAACTCTCTGTCATACTCAAGATTCTCTCTAAATTCGTCGCCAATAAAACAATATTGATAATTACGATTTCCATATATCGTAAAATTATCTACGCCATCATAATTTTTAACGAAATCTCTAGTTTCTCTAATTGAGCCTGGGCGAACTGAACCAACAGATTTGCCGTTAAGAGTTTTATATTTCGATTCTTTGTTAGTAGGAACAAATAGTGTGGGGCGATATCCTATTTTCTCTTGTCTTCGTTTACCGTCAACAATTCCGCGAAATAGAATATTGTCTCCAACACATTGGACGTTTGTATAAAATTTTCTCATGTACTAAAGTATAGCACTATTTTTTATTTATGCAAATTTGCTCTAGTTGAATCGAATTTGGCTTTGTTGGGAACAACAATTCCAGAACCATATGCTGCATTATATTCATTAAGAATATCTTGCATTGGTGTAAACTCAAAAACGACATGGCGTTCGTGAATGCGTACTTCATCACCTTCGCCATGAGGAAGTAAAGCCGCAATCATTAGTTTTGGAGTACCAGGTTTATCTTCATTAGCCATCCAATTAAGAACCACGGGCCCTTTGATGTCGTAATACTCATCGTCTTTATTAATTTTTCCTAAAATCTCTTCACCAGAAAGCAATCTTATAATTTTAATATCATCCATTATTTTTTAATCCTTATTCGTTTAAAGGCGGTAAAACCAACCTAGTTCTCGAACCAACAACTCCATCTGCTGTTAGCCCATTTGCCATTTGAAAAAACAAAACTGCCTGAGCAGTATCCTGACCAAAAATTCCATCAACACTAATATAAGACTCATGATTTTTCAAAAATAAATTTAATTGCTTTTGCACAACCATAACTGCAATTCCTGTATCAAAAAGATCAAGGGCTTTTGGTTCTATTTTACCTGGCATATGGCCATTAGGTCCTAACTCCAAAACTTCTTGATAATCAAATACCGGACAAGCCTTGGCCGCCACTTCGCAATGACCATGAAAAGTTATTCGACTGTTATACGCAGCGTGAATGTTTTTGCAAAGTTTTTGTAATGATTCAAATTGATTTAAAGTAAAGTCACTTTTTTTTAGTCCATGTACACAAATTGCGATACTACCTGTATTATGTCCTTTTTGTGCAGAAGGTATCTTTTCTATACTTCTTCCTGATTGAATATCACCCTCAAATGGAATAAAGTAGTGATACCCAACATCACTCCATCCACGTTGTTTATGCCATTGACGGATAACTTCAATGTCCCCATGTTCTGGTCGCGATGACGCAGAACAATGGAGAAATACTTTACTCACTTCACGTTTTGGTTTTACAAATTTCATACTACTATATAGCAAAAAAGGAGGGCCGTTAAGCCCCCCTTATTACATTTACTCAGATAAAAATTCTGGATTACCTGAAATACCGTTTGTATTAATGTTGATTTTTCTTGGTTTCTTCTCTTCGAGAATCTCATTTACAAGATTCACGCTAAGAAGACCGTTCACAAAAGATCCACCCGTAACCTTTACCGTTGGACTGAGAGTCCACGTTCGCTTGAAGTTACGCTCTGCAATACCCTGATGAATGAAACTTTCTCTATCACTAGATGCAGAATGATCCTTCTTACTTTCAATTGTAAGTGTATCATCCTTTACCGTAACCTCAATCTCCTCTTCTGCGAATCCAGCAAGAGCAATTTCAATAGCGAAATCATCTTCTCCCCT